>Ga0265798_10000437_pt1 | contig 72009 bp, 87 predicted proteins | sample P3T30metagenome_FD_192430 | JGI IMG/M metagenome (GOLD analysis project Ga0265798, IMG submission 192430) | Plant litter microbial communities from East Loma Ridge, Irvine, California - P3 T30 | ecosystem: Environmental > Terrestrial > Plant litter > Unclassified | place: USA: California... | reverse complement strand
CGATGGGGGGCGGGTAGCTTGAGGGATTCAGACTGATGATGTGTCTAAGAAGAATTATGAGCTTCTCTTTTGCTATTTCCCGCGAGGTCCTTTGAGCTCCGGTGATGATGTCTGCCCAACATCACCGCTGCGTACGCGTGTCGTTCGAACATTGATCCGCTTCAATCTATGCCACTTGACAACCTAACATATACGACAATGGCTCGATACGCAGATTGACATGTGCCAAAACCAGTGCCTTGCTGAGTATTGAACGGCAAAATCGACGTAGTTCACTGATGCACGACAAATCAACCGATCTAACGAGTTAATCGAGCCGTCTATATGTCAGGGTTAGGGTTGGGGTTGGGGGAAAAGCTAGAGGCTTTCTTGCAACCAGTCCTACTACTGACAAGAACCAACTTTGGTGGAGTATTGAGGCTTGAGAATGGCTTCTCTCTCACCGGAACACACGTACGAACTTCTGTACTGAGCCTCTCCCAGTGTCTTCGACAGTTTCTATTCTTCTGGTAAGCATGTGCCGCTACAGACAGCAGGAGTAAGATTTCGCTCTGAAACAGGTAGTCTGATTCTATGGCTCCGCTATGGATACTTGATTGAGGTCTTCCAGTCGCTGATACTCGGTCTCTTTCATGCTGACCTGGCTGTAGGAACAGATCCGCCTATCTCGCCTCAGCCCGTCACAGTCGATACCGCGATTTCTTCTTTGCTGAGATTCGTCATGCGGTATTTCGAGATGAAGTCGTCCCGGGAGACTAGATCGTAGAGTTGGTCAGCGCTACATGGCACTCGAGAGGTCTGTTCAAAGAACGTGGCGAACTTACTGTACCCGCCGCACATGCGCCGCTTGCCAGTGAAAGCAGATCTACCGTGGAGCGCGCGCCAATTATCGAAGACTGCGGATATAAGTTAGGTCAGTCGCTTGTCAATTTTCCCATCGAGGACCGTATTGATGAGACGAGCCAGAACTTACGCAGCATCTTGCCGGGCTTGAGCTGGAACCAGTATTGGTTCTTCGGATCGCTGACGAGAGCGTCGAATTTTCTAAGATGCTTTTGTTAGCGAAGGTGCTCTATAATCCGACAATGAACCCGATACTCACGCGGCGGCATCATACCATCGCTCCATGCTGGGTCCCAGAGTCGTATCGACACCTGCCCGATCAGCAGTGTTCCAGCGCACCTGCATGAGGTTGCCGTTCCTCCCAGGAGTGTGGTTGATGACCGGAAAGGCGTGCGCAGGCTGTACGCTGACGCCCTCATTGCCACTTGCGTGGGCAAAGAGTTTGACCCTGCTGAGAGTCTTGTACGCAACGGGATCCTCTGCGTACAGGCGAGCGGCCATACTGAAGCCATCTACAAGAGACGAGAGCCCGCCACTGCCATCCGTGTGAGAAAGAAGATGGAGTGCTTGGAGACCCTTCGCAGTGCTTAGCAGAGGAGATCATGGTCAAAACGGTATGGAGGAGCTTACTATTGGATCCGTGAAGTAGGTTGTGTCTGTGTGCGGCTCCAGACTTTCGCTTGTGTAGGCTGTGTCTTTCGATGATAGGTCTGATGTGAAATCGTAGAAGCCGCCTGCAGATGTGTTAGGATGAGCTCACTGCTACAGTAGCAGAGCCGGGGAGTGGTACCATAGTGGGTATTCCGAATAGGACCAATCTGTTCGAGAAGAGCCTGGGTCGCGTCTGGTGTAGCGGGCATGTTGTCGACGAAGCAGAAGCCGTATTCTCGCTATTACCATCGTCGTCAGGATCACCCCAGGCGAAAGATTGTGTTGATACTCACGACTTTGGCCAACAGAGTGGCGACGCCATTGTCTTGTTGTACGAGATCATACTCGACAGTAGGCGGATCAGAGCTTATGGTCGAGCCCCAGTGCGTCGTTCTGCAAGTTTGTAAGGACAAGGACCTTGAGGAGTGTGCGTGCCAACTTACGTAGACACGCCGGCGCGTAAGAGTCTTTCCCGAATACTACGCCTTTCGTTGATGAACTGTCTGGTGAAGATGCTGCAGTGGCCATCGGCGACTGTGCCAGTCAGCTTTATGATCTTGTCGACAGCATCTTATTTCAACTCACAAGTGACCTCGAACGAGACCTCCTTTTCGTTGTCATGAAGATTTTCAATAACATTGACCACTTTACCGGCGTCTGTGTTCTTAATACTGGTCAGCTATCGTCGATGTTGGCCCGACGGGTCTGCCTACCTTGAACACATTGATCTGTCGCTGTGCCGTTGCCGCATTGCGGCATTCAGAACAAGCGCAGTTATCCCTGTGAGCTTGTTAGTCGGACATTTGTTACACGCCTTTTGCTCTCCATGCGCGACCGGAGCATACCTAAGCCATCGACCTGGACTAGTCCACTATCAGCAGGTTGTATCTAATCTGTATCGACCTGCGTAACTGACACCACAGAGCGCAGGGACGCGCGAGAATCTTGCTTGGAAGACTTCATGTCTTCCAGACGGTGCAGCTCTAGGACTTTAAGTAGCCCATTTTCTACCTTGGGATCCAAGTCTTGACGTTTGACCTGTTCGGCCCGTTCATGCAAAGGTTGGGGACCTGGCTCTGGACGCTAATGGAGATTAGCTTTCTCACGTACATGTAAAATCAGATCGAGTTGACCTACCACAGTGACCTTGTGCTGCCAGGAAACGAACTGCGAATTGGGCGTGGGTGTCTGAGAATAGCCAACTTTGATCGGAAGTGCTGTACATGGCACGTGACGCGGACGCCGTGTCAATAACTGGCGAATCATTGTTGGCGAGACAGTAGGCACTATATTGTAGTGATACTATGCATGCATTGATGAGTGAGGTGCATAGGTGTCTATCGTTTGTATACGTGTTTGGGCTCGGCTACGCATGCTTGTTCTTGAGCCGAAGTCGCTGTCTCGGCAAGTGGATCCTTCAATTCGAGAGTTCCGACTGCTCTTTCAAGGTTTCCTCGAAAGAGTTGACATGTACGCCTTCATGGGAGATACCTCGCATACATAACGACACGGCGCGATCAGTGTTTCGATGAGGTCTTTATGAACGTCTCATTATTCACAAAGCCCCCCTCAGGCCAATATGTGCGGTTGATCAGCTGCTACGTACAGATGTTTTGGCAGCAATTTGAAGCATTGACTATGATCATGTACACATTCAATGAGATAAGTGATCAACTCGTACTGTCCTATTTATGATATCGAGCCCGACCTGTACCTCGACGAAGAGTACAGCACAACCGACTCGCAGCAATAACTCAATATGTGCATCGTTACGCTATCAGTCCTCGACAAATGTCGCCATGAGCTGGCAACGATTGAATACTGCAAGAAAGCCGATAAGAAAGTCAAGGAAACAAACGTCGACTCAGGCGAGGCAACAACACCACGTGAGACGTGCACGGAATCGCTAGGTTGGCTAATTTATAAGTCGCTTACCGTATGTTGAATTTGCCGAATGGCTGGATGGCACACTGACCATTGGTAGGCACCTATCACCTGCAAATCTTGCGAGAAGTGGCTGGCGAAAAAGAACAAGCGAACGTACGGTGGCGTGTTGAGGGAGCATTCGGAGGGAAGCGGTGAGGACAAGAAGAGTGATGCACTCACTACAGCTGCTAGGTAAGCTGTGTGTACTGGGAACGGCGCGGATGGTCCAACCCAGATTGGTAGCCCTGCAGCCAGGTCAGTCGGGGACCATTATGATTGATCGAAGACACTTGGCCGCTAGTCTGAACCGATCCTAGCGGCCATCAATGTGAGGTATCAGGGAGTTTGTCTTCATGTTGGGTATATCGAGAATGAGGGTTTGCCGCCCTTGACTATCAGCACTCCGCCGCCGCGTGAGCATGCTTTTTTGTTTTTCGCTAACCAAAGCCATCAAATCCATGCATCGTAATAGTTGAAATCATCATTTCCTCGCCTCGGCGGCGTGACGGTCGTGGTCGTCGATGTCCCTTCAAGAACGTTAGTTTCTAAGCCTCAATATCACAGCATCAATCAAAACTTACATGGCCTCCCACGGGTAGTTGATCCAGGCGTCACCAACGGTGACAGCGGCGATGTAACGGCCCTCGTCCATCATGTCCTGGGGGAGCTTGCCCTTCTTCGGCTTGTCCTTGTTGTGGAGTACGAAGATCGAGAACTTCGTAGTCTCAGCACCTCTGCCCGTCTGCTTTGCCGCCTCGGCGACGTCCTTCTCCAACTCCTTGACAGCGTACTCGAGGGTAGTCCTGGTGTCGTCGACCTCGTCCACGATCAGAATGTTCTTGCCGATCAGGTTGGCCATCTCGAGACTGCTGAGATCGAGCCACTGCGTCCTTGTGACCTTTGTGCCGGGCTTCTCAACCTCGGTGTCGGTACCGAGCGACTCGTACAGCGAAAGGCCGATAGCCTGGATGGGGATGTTCGGGCTGCCGGGGGTCTTGAGGAAAGAACGGAGGATGCGCGCAGGGACGTAGCCACCGCCGCCGATGGCGATCATGAGATGCGGCTTGCATTCATCGAGGATGCGAGGGCCGGCCTCCTTGCACAGCTTGTGCACCTTTGACATGTATTAGCATCTTTTGACGTTCGCCGAGTTCCCGATCAAGCACGAAAGCACGTGCCAGTCAAGGGCTATTGGTATAGGCAATACATACATCGTTGTAAGTCACGTATACCTTCTCAACCATGTTTGCGACTTTGCGACTGTGTGTTGGTGGGTGTTTTGATCCTGCGTCGTCTTCTGCTGGCGTTGTGACCTCGAATCAACCTCGGAAAATTATCAAAGTTCTTGTCACGGCGCGCAATTGCCATGTGAAAGGCGGGCCGTCCCCGCGATAACGGGAAGTGGGGTATCGAGTCTGTATACCTTTCCTTCACTGAAACAACAACTTCATTCACTGAACTGAACTACCATCATCACTTGACTTGTTCCATACAATGCAATAGTTCGGCGAGTAATATTTTGCATGGATTCACTGATCGCTTTTGATCATGCGATAGCAACAGAGCGACAGAGCGACAGAGACTTTCACGTCACCTGCCTTCGGGAGCGACAGAATGAAGAATGTCTCAGAAGAACGAAGGTACTTTATCGCAATGATATAATCACTGGGCTTCATCGCGTGCACAGTGCTACAGCCTTCATCAAGATCATCAAACCACACAGTTCTCAGTATAGGTGTCGCAACGCACGACTTTGGGAACAGACTCCAGAGCCGCAACCATCATCGATCACTCTGCTTGCTCTTTGAATTTGAATCTCGTTCTTTCAATCAACCACAATGCGAGTATTGCTCTCTAACCAAGACGTCCCAGCTAATGCTAGTGTACCTCGATTGGATTCCATTGCTGGAGCCTCGACAGCTTTCCTAACTTCTGTCCAGTGCAAGACTCGAGTGTTCTACGCCGAACAACAATCTGTCAAAACCATCCTCACTTCCACCACGAGAGTCGCATCAACTTCGACGCCAAGTTCATGATCTCAACAAATTTGTCACTGCAGTCGATTGTAGCCTAGTCTCGACCTCGACGTCTTTGTACCATCGAGTATTGCGTTCAGCCACCTTCTAACGACTCGATGCATGATTCGAGGCTCAAATCGAAAAGAGCAAAAGCGTGTCCGTCTTATCGAAAACTTTGGTGAATCGCGTCACATCGCGGCCTTTGATGCTGTGATGGTGATAATCGAGGATCCCAGGACTACAGAGCTTGGAAGCCTGTTCCATCATCCAATCCAACTCACATCGAATCATGACTTGGTTGTATCGTCACTCACCTAACGTCAAAAGTCAGCGTGACCGCGTCGCTCGCATCGGACTGCTCGAGATGATCAAAACCCCACTGTTAGACAAAACTACTCGAGACGATTCTTTGAGCACAGTATAAGCTCTGAAGCATAAATGCCCATTGCATACTAAGTGCGAGGCTACCAAGGGGTAGGACTGCGTAGCTCCGTCACTTCGCAGCTTCGACGATCGCAAGCTCGTTAGAGTTACGTCGACCCTGCGGCCATCGAGAACTTTCTGTGTGCTGGCAGTTCGACAATCTGATCAACATGTCCTCGACTCATGCGCAAAATTGATTGCTTGTCATCATGCATCCATGGCCCCGTGAACCTAGCCAACGGCTTACAATTGTTATTGATCGCGAGATCGTGGTCGAACCGAATCAAACAGCCCTCATCTGACCATCGAAGCCATCCTGCGCGCCGCCTTGCCTGGGCCGTCGTCTAGGCAAGTCTATCGATAGAAGCGACATGAGAACGTCTTCCTTTCGCTAGCGCTGCCAGCACTCATCAGATACCAAGCTGCCGTGGCCGACTACACAAGAGTATCGGCGCCTCCCGGTTTTGCTAGCCACGAGACCAGGAGACCAACTACTGCAGTAAGAGCCGTCAGAGGCGTGCCGGAACGGCACTGTCTCCGCCTATAGCGCTCGTGGCGTACCGCGAGAAATCACGATCGCGAGAGCGCTTACACACTCACATTAAGAAGTGGCTTCTAAGTTCTCACTGACAGATCCAACCAAAGTATCGGATTGATTAATTGAGGCCAGAGTTGCGGCTCTTCCGCTCACACGTCTACACGCCGATAAAGCTGTCGAGCCGCCAGCGCTTGCCTAAGTCCAGGAGGAATCGAAGATGGAGCCTCCTGTCATAGTCCCACAAGATCTATAGCGAACGGAAGTGAGAGGCCGAGTTGCATCTCACCGCCATCTGCATACACAAGTCTGTGCATGCGATCTCTGGTCCTGATGCAACTACTGCTGTCGCTGAGTCTCCTATACCCCAGATATCGCGTGGGCAAGTGGGCTGGTGGGAGGAGGCTGGAGCTCTGCTAAGGAGTAGTTCGTCAACTACTGCAAGCCCGTCAATCTGCGGCGTGCAGATATTGATGTGATCACACTACTGCTTCCGTTCAGGAGTACCGCCGAGGCCCAAATCGACAATTCATTCAATTAATATTGTGTGGAGTTGTGGGAGTCAACGCGGCATGAGGCTTGGAAAGTTATTGAAAGGCAACAAGGATTCAAAGGCCGCTTAGTGGTTAATGTCAGATTGATGATTGCGTGCCCTTCTCACGACCCTCGGCGGGCTTGCTCGTGTGGAAGCGAGATGACTACTTCCTACAGAGCAGTTGGCGACCAAAAAAGCAGCGCCGCCGATAGGCTCATCTCTCTCTCAAGATTCAGCGGCAGCTCGCGGAAGGGCCTTTGCACTACCACCAATCCCCGGGAGAGCCACTTGCAGCCAATAAGATACGAGCCTCGTCGATCTCTACTTGCAACATGGGCAAAGATGAAAAAAGGTACGGACAACAACGCGTACGCTTCACGGCAGCTTACCGGATCCAGACAGGGCTCCTAGCACTCGACCTAGTCGTAGAAGCCGTTACGCTCCAGGGTTCCTTTTGGCGTGGAGAGTTCAAAGCCCCAACAAGTCTCACAAGTCAAGCTGACCTTTGATGGTCCGAGCGTTATCGAGAACAATCCCTGTAGATCTAGCGCAAGGCATCGAAGGGCGAGTAGCAAGTATACCCAGCCAAAAGCAAGCAGCAAGCCGCCGCTTGGGTCTGAAGCTGCCTGGAACAGAGGGCTGCATAATTAGTGCAGCAGATGCCGCGGGAGTTCGTTCGCTCCAGCCCCCAGTGTGCATGGGTGGAGGAGCTGCTGGCTGCTTCTGCCGTGTAGCAGAACATGGATGTGTTCAGAAGAACGAGGTCAAGGTCAGGCTATCCACGTGATTAATATTAGCTGGCCTGGCATGATCTGCAGCCAGCGCGACGAACGTTCGCATGATGGAATTGTGAAATTGTCGTTATTCTCGCCTCGTTGACCTTGCTCGGAACCTGAGGCAGAAGTTGCAAATCTCGCTTTGCATACAAAATCCTCGGCTTGCAGGCGACCAGAGCCATCAACGCATTCCCATTCAATAATTTCCTGGGCTATTGGATTCGCAACGCTTGTCCATCGTGAAAAGATGACGGGCCGTGCAGGCAGCGAATCAGGCACGCCGCATGCGAGACAAAAAAGGCCGCCGATCAGGCCCGCGCTGAGCGAACGGCCAATAAGGCTGGTGGCACTACCAGGAGTTGACGCAACGCCTGGCACATACAGTATCTTGCCAAGTGGACAAGTGTTCAAAGTCAAGAGCCTCGAGTCTGCGACAGATGGGCCAATAGCGTGAAACCTGCTCGCTTTTTCGCCCGCGCGACCCATATTGCATAGCACGGATGCGGGCTGCTGCAGAACCTTTCCGCAGACACGCAGAGGGTGGTGGCGCCAGTGCGGGTCTGTAGGAGGCCCTGAGGCCATACTTCCCTGCACCGAGCAGAGGTTCCTCCATACACGAGGAAGACTGAGAGAAATGGAGGGTCGCGCGCGCCGGGCTCCTCGGTAGGGTACGCCAACAGCCAGTCTGCGACTCGCTGCAACAAGACTCTACCTTACGAGACGGCGGCCAGACGAGCCACACACAGCAGCAGCCTGCTGCCCTCGCCGATCTTCTGCCGCGAGGCCTGCAGCCTGTCACCGTGTTGTGCTGACAGCATTAAGCTAAGCGCTAGTAGCCACCAAGTGATCTTCTGGAATCCTTGGAGGCAGAAAAAAAAAGTGTGCACGCGTGACGCAAATTCTTGGGGCGCAGGGCGCGAGGCAAAGAACGACTGAGACGATGGATGGATGCTGCTGGCGGGCTCTAGGCAGACTGACACAGACAGACAGGCTTCTGGACAGGGCTGTCGCCGTGTCGACTGCGCGGCTGCTTACCGTAGTGATTCGCTTGCAGATCCTGCGACACTGTGTGCGGCAAAGCAGTGGGAAACAGCGACATCTCGATCACGGCGGTGCTGTACTGTGCCGTGCTGTGCTGTGCTGCACCGGCAACAGCATGCTGTCACGCCTCCACGCCGCCCTCTAGCACATATGATGCACGGCAGCCGTTGTCAGGGACTGGACACTACTACTGGTCACCTCTGGTCCCAGCAACACCGCCCGGCTCCGGTTACCAGCAAGCCAGCGCAGCAGTACCGCCGTGTCAGTGCCAGTGCCAGGCGTCCAAGGAGTGGTGCGGACTGCCGATCGAGCGTGCGACCAGCAACGGCGCGCCTCCCAGGCGCTGAGCCATGCTGCACGCACCCATCCAGCGAACGCTACCGCAGCGTAGCCCATGTAGGCCATGATGGGGCGACGTCGGGGCATCCCCAGCGCCTTAGGCACCAGAAGGATAGAGTGGGCAGGGCGCTGAGCCACCCAATTCCACGATTCCAACGATTCCCACTCTTGCACCCAATTACCAGCGGCCCACCGACAGACACACCACAGACACGCAAGCGTACCGTCGGTGGCCGGTGCTTCTGCCGCCGCCGCTGGGGGGCGTACAGAGCGCCAGACCTCTTACGGCTAGCCGTGATGCACCATGGTTTTGACGAGGCTGCAGCTAATCATCCACGCGCCCAGCACTGTGGAGCCAGGCGCCCTGGTTTGTTCCGCGTGTGCTAGCGTACGAGGCGGCAATCCGTGCACGCCAACCTAGCAAGATTAGCTCGGGCTACGTATCGTGTGTCGTCTAGAGGCGAAGGACTCATACGAACAAGGGCTTGCCACACTGCTGGATGCCATAGCCCGCAAAGTGACATACATACAACCTGCGCGTGCATCCTCTTTAATGTTGCCTCGTTGCCCGCCATCTCTCGTCATATCCGGCCTTCATTCATCACATCCTCGCTATTAACGGAAACAAACTTCGACCCTTCCAACAGCCTCGTCTTCTTTGACTTGGTTTACTTTGCGCCTTGGGATTATATCAACGTCGTTGGTCATCGTCGCTACCGCCGTTTGACTACCGCTTGCCAGTTGGACATTTATTTGGACCAGCTGCACTTTCCAGGTCTCACTAATAACCGGATCTTGTTGTCTCTGCAACAATTGCCATTCGGGACTTTTCTTCTCTTCCATTCTTATTAATACTACTTTCTCGAGTTGCTTGTGGTTCATGATTGTTCCCAGCGCTTAAGAGAGCAACTTCTCCTCGACCGAGGGGATTACATTCTGGATTGATCGATCATGTTACCGACTCCGCCTCACTCCCCCAAGCTTTGCGGGATCAACACATCGCAGTCAGACCGCAGGATTGGATCGATTCTCGGTGGCTACATCGAGTTGATCAACGTTCTTGGCGTTGGTGCTTATGGAACTGTCTACCAGGCCCGCAATGTGGTGACCGGTGCTCTGTATGCCGTCAAGGCCTTGGACAAAGCCGGACTCGACCCAAGACAGAGGAAGTTCCAAGAGCGCGAGATCGAGCTTCACTACCTTGCCAGCCAGCACGACAGCGTTGTTTCCATGCACAAGGTCATTGACAACCGGGATTGCACTTTCGTTGTTCTCGAGTACTGCCCGGAAGGCGACTTGTTCTCCAAGATCACCGAGGAAGGCCACTACGTCGAGGACGACGCAAAGACGCGACAGGTCTTCATGCAGATCCTGCGTGCCGTCCAATTTTGCCATGATCAGAGCATTTACCACCGGGACCTCAAGCCGGAAAACATCCTGGTCAAGGACAATGGATTCACCGTCAAGCTTGCCGATTTTGGACTTGCTACTCGTGATGCCCTGACTTCCGACTTTGGATGTGGTTCGACATTCTACATGTCACCTGGTATGTACCACTCGCAATACTCAATCACAACCAACGATTATGCTAACGATATAACAGAATGCCAAGATACGAACCCGCACCCGATGGCTTGCTACTCGTCTGCAGCCAACGACGTGTGGTCTTTGGGCGTGATTCTCGTCAACCTGACATGCGGCCGCAACCCTTGGAAGCGCGCATCTGTTGAGGACTCCACGTACAAGGCCTACCGAAAGGATCCCAACTTCCTCAAGACCATCCTTCCCATCACCGATGAGTGCGATGCTATCTTGAGGAGGATCTTCGACGTCAACCCGCAAACCAGGATCACTCTTCCGGAATTGATCCAGTGGATGGAGAACCAGCCTAGGTTGACCCAAGGCTCGACCGAGCCCATTTCGCCACCTTACTCGCCAATCCAAGAGCAAGTCATGCCCCAGGATGCCCTTTTCCACAACGCCCAGGAATGTTCCTTTGAGCCGCTTCCGGCTCCTAGGTACCCTGCCCACCCTCAGGTCTTCAATGGCCACCAGGCACCACCAACTCCGGCTTCTACCCCGCCGACTTCTGTACATTGCACACCTCAACCCACCATCTATACGTCGCAGGTCCGGCCTCAGGCTCCTTGCTTTCAAGCGTCTGTGCCGGTCTACGCTCCTTTCCAGGCATCTTGGAACCGTTGTGGTGCCTACTTTTCACAGTTCGCTGCTCCGCAGTGTCCTCAGCCTTACTGGACTTTTGCCCATTAGGCCTTTTACTTTTCTACTTTCTCCCGGCATGGCACCATGAGATTACGACACTACCGACTTTTTACACCATCTCGTACTTTTTTGCACACACCCATCAGGATAAAACGACTTGAGCGCAGCGTTGTTGTATGTTTTGAGACGCGCATCCAGGAGTCGAAAGGTTTACTGCTTTCGAAGGAGATACCCCAAAGTTTTTGCTTTTTCATTTTCTTTTCATTCATGTTGTATCGGCGCAGGAGAGGACGGAAAAAGGACAAGGGAAGAAAAGTCACACGCATTTGGCTGTAGATGAAAAAACCGGACTGCATTGGGAAAAGGCGCTATTTGATGTTGCAGCTGCTGCTCTAGCACGCACGATACTACGATTAGATGGACACACTACTACTACTGTATCAACACAACCACCACACTGCAAACTTTCTCTCTATCGTACTTGTCATCTGCTCTGATAGTGAATTGACTTGCCTTGATAAAAACAATCATAATACCTCATCCAAGACAAGGGTTCCCTTCTGGCCTCAAACGACCGTTGACTCGTCGCCCTGGAGAATCCCTATCTCCTGGAACGACTGATTGACATGCCCGTAGCCCATGACACCCTTCGTCTCAGACCCTTTGAGATCCCCCATGTCTCTGGTCGACATCTGAGACGTTGCCCTGCGTGGAACACAAAACGGCCGGCCGTGCTGCTCGTCGCGCTGACCATCCCCGTTGATCGGTCTATAATCGAGCCGAGCTCACATTAACAAACACCCATCGATAAATCATAGCGACACCCGTCCTAAGAGCAGCCTGAGGCAAGCCCCCCATCTGATCACAGCCACAAAGGCCATCTCGCATTTCGGACCAACACTCATCATGGAAACACTTGCATTCCACCACCACCCTCCTCCTGTCAACATTCTCCATCCTCAACTGCCTCTACCCTTGACCTTCATCCATCATCGACCAACCTGCCCAGCCTCGCTACAGCTTTCCCATTCTCTCATCCGACAAGCCTGGCCTGGCCTGGCCAACCTCAACCCTCAAGGCTGTTGGCAGCCGCCTCTCCACGCCCACCCGCCGGAGAGCAGCGCGTGTGTGGCTTTGCCCAGCGAAGCATAACTCGCCGCATGCATGGGCGCGCACGCGGGCGGCGGCAGGCAAGCAGGCTGCAGCAGCGAACAAGCATTCTGCATATGACGGCTACACACCATACTCAACCGTCTTTGCCTTTTTTGATCAAGGCGACGAATCAGAGTGTCCGGAGAGCAAGCAACGAAAAAAGCGCCGCGCACGTAACTTTACTACTACTACTACTCTGCATGTATGTAGAGATGTAGGTAAGTATGCATGTGTATGTAAGTACCTTTCTGTGGGTGACTTGGCTGGGGCGGCCAGTCCTTGTCTCTTGCTCACGCACTGTAATGAATTGCATTTGTACTAGTTCTTCTGCCTGCTAAATGTAGTGCGTCTACGCTTTTGTAGAGAGAACTGCACATTGTACAGGTATTCCCACCTAGCCACTTGCAGTAATTCGATCGGTTGTACTGTTGAGGTTGTCGCTGGCATCGCATCGCTAGTCGGCGGCTCTGCTTGGCTAGCCGTCATGCACAAGACCTGCCTTTCCGTTCTGCATTATTTCCAATCATTCGCCCCGGTCTGCAGAACGCCCATATGCAAGACTACCACTCTTCCAACAAGGCATGGCAAGCCGCGAAAGTCATTAGTACGCCATTCCTCGCGTGCCAGCCGCAGAGTCCCGCGTAGGAATATAGGTAATCTCATGACAATATGTCACGGCCAAAGGCAAGATGGCCACAAGATCAACATATCAGTAATCGCAACAATCGATTAATCAATCGAAGATATCGAAGTATCAAATTCACTCATCGCTCCCCTGCCCTTCAAAACCCCATGTCCTTCCCCCATCACATACCTAAAGCTTGTTGCTTGTGCTGTGATGTGATGCAAAGCGCCAAAGTCTATGTATCGCCCATGCACAAGAGAAACAGAAAAACCCTCCGTCAGACACGTGTCGATCGCACCACGCACCGCCGGCAGTTTTCTGGTGGTAGCTTTTCCTTTCTTTGACGCGCACCCGACTGGACCGGAGGTTCGCTGCTTGCTCTAACTTGCTGCTGACTGACACCTTATTCGCCATGGTTGCATTCCTTGACTATCCGTCCTGCCGCTCCGAAGTCTAAAAGCGTGGGAAAAACTTGGATCGATCGGACTACATAAGCGGCTACTATGCGTGCATGCATGGCATGACGGAAGCTACTACTGAGGGTTATAGTGGTCTGTACGTATGCAGCTTGGCGGTGCGCGGCGATGTTAGTGGAAAGCGTGCCTCAGTGTGAAAGCAGGTGAGCACGTAGTCAGTTGGTAGGCCAAAGGCAAGCGTGTCATGTCATGTATGAGGAGTGAGACATTCGAAACATTATTAACATCGACTAGCAGGACGAGACGGGGGAAAGCACCCGGGCCTTGCGATTTTTGACATTTGTACTTGGCTTTTGCCTTGCTTCTTGCATGGCACTATTCCCACGGCTGGTACACTCAAGGTCCAGCCATGGGTAGTACGATGGATCGATGATGTGTGCTTGGTGTGGTGGGTGGGCGAGATGGATGGATGCCTGCGTCCGTCAAAACGCAAAAAGACTACATGTGGTTACATACTGCCACCAAGGCATATTTTCCATTTACTACTACCGGACTGACCTGGCGCCGTCCTCTGAAAGGCTGGCTAGTGGCAGCGATAAATGCGAGGCGCCTCCTCAGGTGATGATTGTGCGACGTTTCTGTGCATGGTGCATGGAGGCGTGCTGCCTCTTCTGCATGGTACCTAGCTGTAGCTGTGGCCTGTCCAGGCATCCCTTGTGTACCTACACACACACACACTTGCTTGCCTTGCCTAGCCTAGCCGCTGCGGCTGCTACGGCTGCTGTCTCTCGGCGCCAAGCCGTCAAAAGTGCTCACGCATATCAAACGCATGGCGTTTTACGCCTCAGCAGGAGCAGCTCCGTATGTGTGTCACGATGTCAGATCCAGCTCGTCCAGGCCCAGGCGAGGCCAGACCAGCGGTAACTTAGGCAGCGCGAGGATAATGCGACGATCAGATGACCATGGAGAGGGAGCCTCAGTATGATGTGTCGCATGTAAGGCACACCACACTAGTAATGACCGTCGCATAACCCAAAGGACCACCTCCGATAATTCGCACATGGGGGCTATACAACAGACAGGTGGGCAACATCCGTGCCGGTCGGTGTCACAGCACGGCTCCAAATCTAGACGCATTCTGGAACTCGGAGGACTGTCTCGTAATTTGTTCGCCGTTGGGTGCTACCACCACTAACAATATGTGATCCACAATATACGAAAATCGTTTCTTGCATAACGGAAACAGTATGCGGTGCCTCGCAAGAGCCACGGATCCCACCGTGCCAGCAAACGACTTGGTAGCTGCCGTGCATGCCATGGATGTTCCATCACCGAGACAGGAGGGTCCAAGACACTACATGAGGCTGACCGTTGGGTCCCTGTCCCTACAATGCTCATTTGTCCAAATGCCCATCCTACACAATTCTCTATTCCCGTTCTCGTCCCAAGGTTGTGATACCGTCGCACAACTGATGGTTCGTGCGACCAAAATTACGCCCGATGTTGATACCCGATATGCATGTGCCAAGGTAGCGTGTGAGCGACTATCCACATATCAAAGTCCTGGCAGCTGGTGTCCTACGTGCAAGGACTGTCTGTGGAGTGAAGTCCTACCTTCTCTCCAAAGGCGCCATGGCTGGCTTCATCTTTTTCGTCGCGGTAGCCGCAGCCGGCTGAGTGTGCTGGATGAACGGATGACGAAGAGCATCATTCGGGGTAATCCTCCTGGCCGGATCAAGCTGCAGACACTTCTCCAGCAGGTCGATGAAGTGATGCACCTCCTTTAGTTCCGCCGGCGACATGGCCCTTGTGTTGGCTGTGAGCCGCGCCCTCAGATCTCTGCCAGGCGTCGTTTTGTTGAAGTTCAACTGCTTCATCGTGGTGTTGCCAGTGATCTTGTCACGTTCCTGAGAGACAAAGACATACTCTGGATCACCGCCGATGAAATGCTTGTCCGCAAGAGTTGAGCGGATGATGACACGCTTGGGGAACTTGCCGCGACACTCTTGAATGACACGAAGCATTTGGTTGTTGTCACCTCCAGCAAAGAGAATGCGGCCGGTGTAGAGTTCGTAGAGCGTGCAGCCAATCGACCACATGTCGATTGCATAATCGAAGGGCATACCAAGGATGACCTCCGGCGCACGATAGAATCGCGACACCAAATACGGTGTGACCTCGGCGTCTCGCGCTTTTGAAGCGGTTCCCAAATCACAAATCTTGAGCTGGCTGCGTTCCTGGTTGACCAGAATGTTGTCAGGCTTCAAGTCGGCGTGTAAGACCTCACACTTCTTCATATGACTAAGAGCAAGGAACATTTGCCGACCGTAAGCACGAATGGCCTTCAGATTGATGCCAACGTTGCGGCCAAACTTCTTCAACACCTCGCGCAAGTCGCAGTGGAGGTTCTCGAATACCAGGCACATGTGAGCCTTGTGGTCGAAGTTGCGTAACAAGCGAATGACATGCTTCTTGTCTTCGGGGTCTTCGGCGTTCAACAGAGTGAGCATGTCCATCTCTTTTGTGCCGGCTTTGTACATTGTCTCGTTGTTGCAGGCGATCTTGACAGCAACGTCCTGGTTGGTTTTTGTATCGTGGGCTTTGACAACGGTGGCGAACGTACCCTTGCCAATTTGCTGTTGTACTGCGTAACGGCCATCGAGTAGCTCGCCGATGATGATGCGATAGTGTCCATCCGGGTAATCCCAGTTGTCTAGTAGACTCGAGTCAAGCGCGCGGACTTCTGCATGTTCAATGTTCTTCGCATCGGGGCCGGTGGGCGCGAACATGTCATCGTCGTCTTCGTCTTCTGCAAACATGTCGAACTCTTTGGTTGGGTTTGAGGCTTTCTCGACTGGCTCAGATACCTTGGTGTTGGTTTTGTCCTGCGCTGCGTTGGCGAAAGGTTTATGATCAGGTCTGTCTTCTTCCATGGTAGGGTCGTAGTCAGCTGCAGATGGGCCCTCGTCGTCATTGACCACATCATCTGCTTGTTGTCGGTTAGCTAGCTCTTCGTCATTGGCTACGTTGATGGAAGCTGGAGACCCAGGGCTAGCGGGTGTACGAGGTGACTCCAGTGAATTCGGGGCTGCAAAACGAATGTCAGTCAATGATTCAATGGCATTGGAGGCATTCAACGCAAATGACTCACAAGAAGCATGTTCAGAAGTCACACCGCTGCTCTCGTGCTGAGGAGTGCTTGGAGCCGAAAGCGTCGTCTGCTCAAGTGCTTGCTTCAGCAACGGCTGCTGTTGATTCCTGTACTTCGCTTTGATTGCTTCACGCTTTTTGCGACGCTGTTCAATCAACTCATCTTCGGTCAACTGTGGGGCAGGCTCCGCTTCGAGGTCATTCGCGGCATCTTTAACATCGGCACTATAATGGCATTGGTCAGCATTGATCAAATTCCTATCTCGCTCCCGAAATTGCCGTAAAACACGTTCAGCAGCAATAAGGGACCTCATGTCTTGGTAATTGACACTGATTTTGACACACCTTGGAATAAGCACACCGTTTGTGTTGTGCGCAACCTCATGGTTCTGATTGTGAGCCGATTGGGACATGGAAGACCCTTTGGAGAAAGCCTTGGGACTCGCCTTGTCTGAATCCGGATCTTGATAAGATGGCTGCACTAGCTCGCCAGACCCAAGCGCAGAGCGTGCATTGGCCCGTTCCTGATCAAAACGAGTGGGCAAGTCGAGCCCTCGTGAAAGCCGGCCGTGGTCTCTGCCTTGGTGGTTAGGTCTTCCCATGTTTGACCTGTCAAGGCCACCTGACCTTCCGCGTGATGCATGCCCAGTGTTATGATGGATGACATCTTTCTCTTTCTCGTAGTGGACTTTGAAGCGTCGTGGATCAGAGTGGCTCGCAGTTTGGTAGTGGCTGGAAGATCGTGGCCGCTTATCGCCAGCACGGGCATCTCGAGGTGGAGACCTAGAGCGAGAGCGAAGTCTGTCGTTGAGTCCGCGTCGCGAAGAGTTAGATGGCGAAGCCGAGTTGGAGCGCGATGGTGATCTCGAGATGGTACGGCGTTTGGAGCGGGGCTCATGAAATGGCGATCTGGAGCGACGGGTGTTGTTGTAAGGTGACCTGGGTCGTGATGCACGGTACGACGATCTCGCCATACTGTCTCCAGAGGCATCAGGATGCGAAGCGCGGGATGAAGCACCGCTGTGCAGTCTGGTCGAATCGTTAACCCTGCCGTCTCTTGAATCATGTGTGTTTGGCTTAGAATGTGCCTTCTCCCCGACTCCGCGATTGAGTTCGCCTGTTGCGAACGACGACGGGCGTGGGTTCATCTTGCCGGCTGATGCGATGCGATCGCACTAACAAGGCCCTGCGCTCGTGGTTTTGTGGGTTTAGTTAGCGAATGTGTTCTGTCGCGATCTCTCTTGTCGTGTCGGCGGGCGAATCGCCGGTTGAAGGAATCCTCACAGGCTGCTTCTCCTATGTACTGTACGTATCGCACCGTTGATACAGTGCGCGCGTGTTTGAAGGCGAATGCGCCTGCTTCGTGATGTGATGTGATGAGGGCGGATTAGTGGGGTGAGGCAGTGGCAGAGTGAAAGCAGTTGCTTGAGGTCGAGAGAGGCCGCGGCTATCGGGAGGCTAGCTGACGGGAGCGTCCGTGGAGATAAGATATGAGTGAATACGATGAAGAGGGCACCTGATGATCAACTCGACAATTTGTTATGGTGTTGCTTAGAGTAAGCATTGGTTTTGCTCAATCATTTGTCAAGTCGAAAATTACTGGATCACTCAATCAGACGTTGTTGAGATGGAAGTATGTGGTGGTGATGATGAGGGCAATGTACAGGTTTTGAGCACATCTCGATTACAACCGACATCTTTGGCTAGTGGAGAGCTTGAATCACACAGAACTATGGGTGAACATGCCTTGAAGCACAATTATCATGATATCGAGCAAAAATGTCACCACGTTCGACTTCGGAAGGCATCAACCTCGAGGCCAAGATATTGACTAGGGTTAGTGTTGGGGTCGACCGACTGCGACTGCGACATTAACAAACTACACCTCAGGATCCAAAGTTTCTCAATGCTCGTCGATCCTTTCATCACCCACCGAACCAAGACAATCATCTTCCACTTCACGTAGTTGTTCCTCAATTCCCAGACTTTATAGGCCTAGCACTCGACCGACGACATCAACAACCATGGCAACCTTCAGTTCGTCAAGAGGCCGCCAGATTTCCGTCTTTGACCTGCTGAGATGTAATGACCGTCTTGCGGCAGCACAAATCATGACACCATGTGGTATTGGTGGCTTCACAATATCGTAGACAAGTACTTGCCAGTGAGAGAGCAGTCTCCATGTCCGTGGCTCCCGATGTCGAGCACTGCTTACAAAGAATATCATCGACCAGGCGGAGAGCGTACAACGAGGAGTTCGATTCCACAGAGAGGCTCGATCTTGAAAGGTTGACTGTGATTGAAAAGGCGATACAACGATCGATTCGAAGGATTCCTGTTGCAACTGACAATCACAATCAACAATTACAAGTGACAACACATGAGAAGACACGGAAATCAGAGTAAGTTATGGAGTTGTGTTTAATACGAGAGATATGGCGTAGAGCCAGATTATGTGACGCCAAAGTAGTCGAGTCAAGACCACTTTGAGTGTATGAGAAAAAGTTCCAATTCCAGTTCCATCCTATCCAACATTCAAGCGTCGTCGCGGTGTATCTATATTACTCGGGCCGAGACTACTCGGAGCGAGGGTATTTGTCGTGCATGCTCATCCGGGCTGAGGCGTGCTTTGTGTGAACAAGCGTCATCGCTTAAGAGCGGTAGCTGGCAGGGGCGTTGTAAGAAGAGGGGCTGTCGTAGCTGGGAGGGGCGGCAGAGCCGGTGGAGTAGGCGGCAGGTGCAGGGGCGGAAGAAGTGGGAGCAGAGTCGCAGGCGGACTCGTAGGCGGGAGCGGCATCCTTAGCAGGGGCAGACTCGTAGGCGGGAGCGGACTCCTGGGCGGGGGAAGCCTCGTAAGAGGGCTCCTCAGACTTGTAGGCAGGGGGAGCAGACTCGTAGGCGGGAGCAGACTCGTAAGAAGGAGCAGACTCAGAGGGGGTAGGCTTGTCAGCCTCACCGTGGCCACCAAGGTGGACGCCACCGATCTCAAGAGAGCCCTCGCCCTTGCCAGAGCCAGAGGCACCGCCACCGATACCGGCACCGAGACCGTGAGCGGAAATACCGCCAATGTCGAGCGAGCCAGAGCCAGAGCCACCGAGGCCGAACTGGCCAAGGATACCGCCCATGAAGCCACCAGCCGCCTCAAGACCGCCGTTGGAAGCACCGGTCAGACCAAGACCGCTGATCAGGCCCTCAATACCACCGTGGGCACCAGCACCGACACCGCCGTGAGCACCAGCGGAGAAATCGGCGTTGACGTCAAAGAAGGCAGAGATATCGGCAGATGCCTTGCCGTTGTACTTGCCACCGAGCTGCTTAAGACCGCCGCAAAGAGCACCGACACCGGCAGTGGCAGAGACAGATGCGTCGAATGAAGCACCACCACCGATACCAGCACCAGCACCGGCGTGAGCACCAGCACCGGCACCAGCGCCGGCAGAGAAGGAAGCGCCAGCGGAAAGGGCGGCAGAGAAATCGACACCGGCCTGGCCAGAAAGCTGGGCGGAGCCGTCGGCGGAACCGGAAACACCGGCAACGACGAGGCCACCGAAAAGGGCACCGAGGCCGACTTCAGCCTTGCTGTCGATCGATCCCTGGATGTTGCCCGAGACGTGGAGCATGGCGTCGAGACCAGCGGAGAATTTGGCGGAGGCACCACCGAAGACCTGACCCGAAACACCAGCGTCGGCCGCGATTTCAGCATCGCCGTTGAGAGAAGCACCGATGGAGGCGATACCCTTGATACAGGCCATGGCATCGGCGTCAGTCAGGTCGAGACCAGCCTGGGCCTTGACCTCAGCCTTGAAGGCGACGCGCACGCCAGCACCAGCCTGGAGACGGCCCTTGACGCCGGAGCAGATCGAAGGAAGCTTGGCCTCGAGTCCAGCAGAAACACCGGCAGCGAGCTGAACGTCAGCGTCGGCGGCGACGGACGCACCAGCACCTGCATGGGCACCGGCACCAGCACCGGCACCACCGTGAGCTCCAACACCACCAAGGATGTTGGAAACCAAGCCACCAGCGAGGCCACCAATAAGGCCAGCGCCAGCACCAACACCAGCACCACCGTGAGCGCCAACACCGGCACCACCGTGAGCACCAGCGCCAGCTCCCGCACCAGCTCCAGCGCCACCGTGAGCGCCGAACGAAGCACCGCCGTGAGCACCAGCTCCAGCACCAGCGGTGTGCTTGCCCATCAGGCCACCGAGAAGGCCACCTTGAGCACCAGCTTGAGCACCACCGTGGGCACCACCGAAAAGACCACCGCCGAGGAGACCGAAAGTGCGGCGTTCGAGCTGGTTGACATCCTGGGCAGGGGCAGCAGAGGCGGCGGCGACGAGAGCCGCAAGAGTGAAAGCGTAGGCAACCATTTTGACGTTTGTGTTGTTGTTGTAGTTGTAGTTGTTTGTTGTTGAGGTGTTTAGAGAGCGTGGGTATTAGGTAGTTTAAGCGAGTGTGGTTGTTGTAAAAACGAAAGCGAGTGTAGTATTAAACACAAATGTAAAAAGCGAACGACGAGAGATGGAAGGCTGGAATTGACTGGAGAGAGAAATGTTACTCTACCTGGGAGTCTTCATGGTTTATATGGCGAAGTACAGTTGCAGCGCCCAAGGCGAACGCACTGAGAGATCGGGTGGCTTCGGTGAGGATACTCCACGCGAGTCGCCCACACGTTGGCACGAGGGCCATGTTGTGGCGTTGCGCCGGCTGTCGAATGGTATTCTTGGGTCGTCAAAGATGCAATCGTCTCAAGAAGGCGTTAGTCCACGAGTCGGCAGGTCGTAGCAGCAGACCGGCCGTTGTGACTATTGGTGTTGAACGCAGCGGTTTCTCTGTAGAGCCCAAGCAGCGTTTCATCACAGTGCCCAAGCGCAGGGGGTTGACGACGGCTGTTGGCTGCAGACAGGCTGGATTTGGTTTTTCGAGGGTTCACCACTGGTCGAGAGCATGACTGCAACGGCGAAGCATGCGCAAGCCTGGACAAGATGGTGATCAGCGTAAAGACGTTGTGGGCGATGGATACGCATATCTCTCCAGAGTCTCGGTGCAGCGGCGTGCAGTATGTGCAATGCTGCAAAGGAGTAAGGTGAGGTGGACTCTGAGGTGGGCTCGGATCCGCACGGCAATCCATTTCGGGCTAGAGATCATCACGGGAAGGGCCGTCGGACCTGCTGATCCACCTGCCCGGGACCGGATGCCTGGGTTTCTTTGCGTGTCACGGTGCCCCCTGAGGCTGTTCGCAGTGTTGTTCAGCCCCACGCGTTCTACGTTCTTGGTTCTCTTCTCGACCGTCTGTTTCATACCTATTTTCATAAGCGAATACGTTGGAAGCACTGCTGATATCCCGCGCAATGAATCGCATCTTCTTGTTGACTCGGCGAACACGGCGTCTTGCACATCGCTGCCTGCAAGATATTCCTCAACTGTCAAGACCAACTTGTGCATGGGCCAGCACCACACGCCGTTTGCACATCATCTTCTACGCCCCATAAGCTTCAGAGGCTAAGTACAACTAGGAATCCTCTTCATTGGTAGGCCTTATGGCTTCATCTCCGCCTGACGGTAGTATCTGGTGAACATCAATAATAGTAGAGGTGAGTCAATGTTCATTGCTATACTACCACAGCAGACGACGACCATACAGACAACGAGTATATCCTACGTTCTCACCCATTGCAGTCCGAGCCTACACATGCACGCGAGTTTGATCCGCTGCGCTACTTAGCGGATTCCGGTACACAGCTAGCGTCACGACTCACCTCGCCACGCGTTTCAGATCAACCTCTCTAGTCTACAAATCACAAGGCTTCCGGAAGTAGTAACCCAATTACACGACAATGATGGATTTCCCAAAGCCTAAAACTACACCGTCCCTTGGACCAATGAGTCGAGCCCGCCAAGTCGGAATTCTCCCGACTACCGAAAAGTGACAAGTCACATTCGCCTACAGCAGATTGAGATCACCTCTCGAAGGATTTGTCTGCGCAAAAGATACGAATTTTAGCCACTGCATTCGGTGTTGCCAAGTCCATTGGGGGAGACCGGTAAACAACCGCCGTGCTATTGCTTCTTCCATCATCAGTGATGAGGAAATGTTGAGAACAAGGTCCCCGTCCAGCCCTGCAAGCAAGCGAACTGACTAGGTAAAGACGCACTGCGCTCGTATCTCTAAACGGCAACGCTCGCGCTTTCCTCATCGCCATGCTCGCATCGCTTGCAAAGACCTTGCGTTGACCAGAGTCGTCCTCACCATGCGAGAGCTAACTCCATCCAAACCCCTTGGGCCAGTGGCGATGCGTGCATATTGGTCACTAGCGGCCAGCTTCCAGCCTGCACATCCGGAGCTTTCGATCCGAGCCCACTACTGGGTAGACGTTAAAGCGTGATTATGTATACTGATCGGATCTATCCATGGCGTGCAACGACGGGCCAGATGCTTCGAATGATCTTCCTATCAAAGCGCGTTGCCCAAGGACATGCACCGTTGTCGTTGAGGCTCTTCAGGTGTGGCTAGTAAACAAACACACAGAGTTGAGGGTAGTGTGGATTGACAGCAAGAGACAGAAAGCTTCACCATCCCCTGACTCTGTCGAATTGGAATATCGAGATTAGGAAAACGATTTGCTCAATAATCGGAAGAGACTTGTTGAGTGATCTGCCTCCTGATCAACAGGGATTGACCCATGGTAGTCGCTCACATGTTTTCTTCCCTGCATGCATCACCGTATTCGTGACCGCCTGAGTTGGTGTGATCACCACAAGGACCGTTGCAATAAACGACGTGCCTTGTCCTCTTCATGTCGTCTCTGATAGATCCGTGCAGAGTCGAGATCGGCCGTTTCCATCAATATCTTCTTTTGACGACTTCCAAACTTCCTTTGCCGGCTCTTTCTTGCGCTATCAAGACTTACCGCTTTTATCGATCTCAGTATCCCTTCTCTTTCAACTATTGCGTACTCGATGTTTGCTTCATTCCACTCAATACTCCCTGGCGAATGTTGTGCCTTCCGAGCGAACGAATAACGAGAACGACCCAGCGAGTTGCAAGCATGAACGATCACCTTGGCATTTGTTGACCGATGGCTGATTCAATATCCATTTCACTCGCACTCAAACATGACGATAGCTCGACCAAATCCCCAAAGGTGCTTTCCATTGAATACCGTGGCCTAGGAGAACAAAAGACGATACCAAACATCCAAGAAGTCGAAAAAAAGTCCCACAAACCGCTTCGCCTATCAGCTGTACTTCTAGGTAGTCATCAATCGGCCTTCACCAGTCCTGATCACATCACAGGCGACCCACCACAAGCTCTCAGTCCGTCACACGACGCTGTATTCCGATCCCATAATCAACCTCACCTCCACCCTCGCCACCCTCGACGTCCCCATCCGTCCACGCCTCAGGATCCCCCCAAGCCTCCTCTCTCCTCCGCAAAAACGCCTCCCATTCCCTCCTCGCCAACCCTCCCTCCCCAGGCGCGTGCCCAAAATTCGGCGGCGGAACATACGTAGTCCCCGTAGCAGCAACGGCACCGGCAGTAGAAGCAGCCCTCACCCTCTGGCTCCGCCTCAGATTCGACACCCATAACGGGTCGTCAAAGTCAAGGATCCCCCGCGTCAACGCCTCGAACCTCGCCGCCCGCGCAGCCATTTCTCGCTCCCTGATCACTCGCCTGCGCTCTCTGTCTGCGATCAAGCTTGGGGATAGCATCATGGCTTTCTGGCGCTCGAAGCGGCGGGATTGGAGTTCGTCGGATGGGCTGGGAGGGGAGACCTGCTGCGGCGGCGAAATTTGTGGCTGCTGCTGCTGCTGCTGTTGGCGTTCTGGCGAGGGATTGTGGCTGTGTGGTGCGGGCTGACCACTCTTTCCGCTTCTTCGAGGTAAGGACTGCGGCGTAAGCAGGCTGGCGTTGAACTTTTCTGCCTCCTGCCATAGTTTGTGCTGCTTCTCGGTGGCAAGGTTTGGAGGAATTGAAATCGTTCGGTCGACGGTCTGGCGGTCCGGGGTCACTGGTGGTGTCAATGGACGCTCGGGAGGGTGGACGGTGGGTTCTGGCGGATGGTCCATGGTGAGTTTGAGGGTCGTGTGTCGTTTTGCTTGTAGGAGGATCCTTATGTGCCGGCGCAGTGATTGCTGGCGAGATTCGACCGGTGGCGCGTTTTGTCTAGGTTATTGTTAGGGACGCATTGTCGGATGCGGCGTGTATGTGTATGTGCATGAGTGCGCAAGAGCGGGTAGTGTGCCGAGAAGGTCAAAGGAAGGAGCGAGTGCAGGAGGTCCGAGCAAGACATCAGCCTCAAATGAAGTGATGTCTAACACGTGGTTTCACATGCCGACGATGTTGCATGCCCCATGATACACCTCTTGCACGTGACAAACTAGCGAGTCTCACGCCATTGGGCATCCCAGCGAGAATGTGTACATGTGCAATTTTGGATCGCTTGGAAAAGCCTGATTTGTCTTGTGAACGAAAGAGCTCTTGCGAGACACTACCAATAGGAAGAACAAGTCAAAGCGCTTGATCAACGACAGTCTATGTCGCAACCTGAAAATCAAGTCAATAGTAAGAACAAGAATGAGTATAGCCCCCCAGGCCCTCTCAAACAGCCAACTCCACCTCTCCCCCAACCCCAGGCGCCCAACACCTCGCTGAAAAGCACGATGCACAATTCAGCCCTAATGTAGCATATCGTCCCCCAAATGTCAACTTCCCGTAGGCCAACACCACTCAGTCATTACCGTTCTCGACAAGCTCGTAGAACAACAAGTACACCTCCTTCTGCATACCGAGCACATCAGACGTCTTGCTCTCCTTGATCTTGTCGTCACTAATCCTCCACCAGCGATCCTGCGGCTTGCGCTTCCGTGTGATGGTTTCTGCAGCCTTGTCTGCCGCCCTGCTGAAAGTGCTGATGACGCTTTGGTTCCTCCTGGGCTGCTGATCGTCGCTCTTCCTTCGTTCTACAGGAGGCGTCGGAAGGCCAGGGGTGGGGATCGCATCGAAGGGTACGCTCGTCGGCGCTCGGCGTCTGTCCGTAGAGGCGTGCAAGGAGCTTGAAGAGCTTGAAGGTGTGTCGAGGCGAAGCGAAGAAGGCATGCGGTCTTTACTTGCTTTGGCACCAAGGTGTGGGCTGGGAGCTGCGGACATTTGAGGACTCGGGACGGGGCTGGCTTGATGGCTGAAGATGCCCTCGCGGCCCATGTTGTTGGGAGTCGAATATGGCGCATTCAGCCATTGCCTCCTGAAAGTTTCGTAGTGCCCACTGTTGTGACCGCCCTTGTGTGTCACCACGGACAGAAGACGGTAGGTTCTGCGGTCCAGAAGGCCGCCAAGTGGAAGCCGCTCCGGGAAAGAGACCTTTGCCGTGTTCTTCGAAGAGCTTGATGTATGGTCCCACACAGAGCGGCTGAGGTGTATGGCCAGAACACGTGGGAACGATGCGATGCGCATGTGGCGCGCAATCCTACGCTTCGGCGCTGCTGACGTATCGGGGAGTTCTACATCTTCTGGAGGTTTCTCGGGGTCTTCAACAATCGCTTGCTGAATCTTGGCGTGATCAGATTCCAGTTTACTGCGCTGCTCAGTCGTGAGACTAGTCTTTGTAAGCTGTCGGGCAGTAGCTTGGAGAGCATGATCGAGTCTACAGCGGTCGCATCGATAGTCATCGATATGTTCTACTTTTAGCATGCCGTCGAAGCATGCGTTTAGTGTTGTTGAGTTCGTGTCGTTCGGGACGTTTAGTGTCATTGTGACAAACGAGCTTGGCGAGGCTTTGGGCATGAAGTGGCAGTGCGTGCATTCGACCTGCGACTCGATTTTGCCCTCGAATGGAAACGTGTATGCCTCAGTATCTTCGTCGTCATCTCCTTCGTCTTCTTCGTTTTCGTCTGCAGCGGCAGTCTTTGCGTTTGTCTCGGATGATACAGGCTCCAGTAACTGCTCTGCGGCCTGCTTCGCGACGGCGTCAACGGGAAATCCAGTGGCTGTGTCGTCCGCACCGTCATCAGGCTTGATCGTTTCCTCTGATCTATCCAGCCCGCCGGTCGATTTCGTAGGATCCAAATTCAACTGGCTAGCACTATTGGCGGCTACAGCGTGCTTTCTGCGCGCCTGGCCACGAACCTTCCTACCTGCGTGGTACTCGTCGCCCAAGCGCTCCGTAACGATTTGCAAGAACTCCTGCGCATCTTGCTGATATCTGCTGACTCTCGTCTTGAAAGCCTCCTCAACAACTCTGATGAAACCCTGAGCAGAGATGGTCTTTTTGTAAATCGGCCGCTCGTTCAAAGCGTCTAGAACCTCCTTGAGACCCGCCGTTATGACGCCTCTCTGCAGACCGAGCAGCTTCCAATCAGGCAGCGGCTTTCCGTCCTTCTTCTGTTCCTCTTCGACAGCCGCATCGATATTCTCATACAGCGAGGGCCCGTCCAATTTTCTGCGATGCAGTTCGCGGATCAGGTACATGCGCAATTCGGGCAAGCCAGCCAGGGCTTGCAGGACCGAGTTGATGAAGCAATCGTTTGCGGGATTGCTCAATCCAACGATGCCCTTTTTCCGCGTGCTCCGGGAGGGGTTGGCGGCCTCATCGTCCAGGAAGTAGGTCGGCCCAAAAACATAGACCAGGGCGGCGGCTGTCAGGGATGCGCCCGCTGCGTAGGCAGCTATGGTGAGCGGTTTCTCCTGCATCTCCGAGCGTGTCTTGCGCATGCAAGGCGAGAGCGCGTTTCGAGCAGCAGTAAGAGTAGTAGTATTCAATCCAGCAACCGAGAAGTGCCAATTCTTTCGGGCTACAGGGTGGTGCTCGGCTTAGGGATGTTCTAGTCCAGCGGTACAATCCAGGGTTTCGTGAGGAGACAATGCAGCCATGTCTACGCCCATCGGAGGAAGACAGGCTGCCGGTTTTGTGAAGAGAGGTTGGAGGGGAGAATGGTACCTGAGCAGTTGCAGGTAATGTGCGCAAAAGTCGAGGGTTCCCTGCGTGGAGCGAATGCGGCCCCAATATTGAAATGCACCGAGACCGTTCACCGAGGCAGGACCTTAGAAGCGCGTGCATAATTCCGCCCGCCTGACCTTCCCTTTCTGGCTCGGATATGTCGTGGAAGTGCTTCTAGTACTGGACGATTGATGATCGCTGGTAGTGCTGCCAATCACTCACAGCAATGGCAGCACCTTTACGACCTACTCTACTGCCGCAGTGCTCTGCCTGCGCGCGCAGCTATGCATTTGGAGGCCTTCGCGAGGCCGGATCTGGGCCTGCAGGCTTGATGCAGGTCAGGGGAAAAAAGAAGCTGGCCAAAAACACGTCCTCCGCCGTCCCTGTGAGGCTGTTGAAGGATTTGAAGACATTCGGAAAGAAGGGTATGCTGCAATGTTTGAGACCGCCAATGGCAACGCGGCATGATGGCTAATACAATCCTGCGCAGGCTCAATTGTCCCCATATCAATGGGCCGAATGCGAAACGAATGGTTCCCTCGCCGAATCGCCGAGTACGTGCCACAAGCAGAAGTGCGCACCCTTCGATTGAACAACACAGCCATGGAGCGCGACGTCGAGTTTGGCGTTTCAGATCTCGCGGCGCAAATCAGCAAGTCCGCCGCGGACAAGCAGCGTCAGGACGAATACACCGTACGCAAGGCACCGGAGATCGCAAAGGTGGCACCGGAGCGCAGCATCCAACTTCTCGACATCTTCGTTCCCAAAACACTGGACTTCTACAGACAGCCTCTGCCCGAGGAGACCAAGGAGGCGGAGCCCGAACCTATGGATGCGTTTGGCAGTGGTGCGGCCGGCGAGCTTTTCGCCGCAAGACAGAGACGGGAGGACAAGCTCAAGGCGAGCCAGCCGAAGGGTATCTACGGCAGTGTGAGCACACACGATATTTTGGCCGCCGTGCGGGCTGCGATGGAGAACAATGATGAATCTGCGAGGGTCCTCATCAACGAGTCGGACCTCAAGTTTGTTAACGCTGGAACCGAGGTGGAAGAGCTCGCCAGGGTGAAGCACGTGGGCAGCTACACGATTGAGATCATGATCAAGGGCGCGGAAACAGGACTCAGGAGAACAGTCAAAGTGCACGCTCAGGAGGCGTAAAATGTATAAAACCTGTAAGCATAAAATCCAATGTACAATATCGAGGCTGCGGAGACGAGTTGGGATCGAGGATTGCTGTACTCGATTCGCGAAAACGAATTCGACTTGCCAATCACGCTCCATCAAGCGACCACTTAATCCCGGAAAGACCGTGATTGACCTCAATCGAAGACATTGCCTACATGTCCCGATCTTGACTTTGGTACCCAAACCGCCGGAGTTAAAAATCGGATTTTACAGCATGTCTCCGAAGAGATAGACGACATCGATGCCAAGTTGCCAACTCCTCAACCATATCAATCTTATCCAAATCCCCAGCAACCGTACGTCTCTCCCTTGCCTCCAAGAAGAACCATCGTTTACAACAAGGCACCCACCCGCAACCCAACAACCGCTCCACCAGCCAACCCACTCCAGAAATGTCCTCCCCCCTCACAACCACCATGCGCCAAACCACCGACGCCTTCATCCGCGCCTGGGAAGAGTGGAAAGTCGAGCCCGTCATGGCCGTCCGAGCCCCCGATTGCACAATAAGCCAGTTCCCAACCTCGCTCCAAATCCCCGACAGGGACAACGATGCTTTCCGAAAGTGGTTCGGCGGGGTCGAAGACCTGTTGTCAAACTGCAAGGTAAGGTAGAGTCAGTCTGGGAAGAAGTCAAAACGAAAAATGCTTCCAACTACTGTAAAGCGAACACAACAACTCACCAATTTCTCAGATGACGATCCACGACTACTTCTCTTCGGCCGAAGAACGCAGAGCTTGGGTGCATTGTTCCATGACTGCTGATCGGAAGGGGAGTGAGCGGCCGTATGAGATGGAGTATATGTTTGTTTTGTCGTTCGATCACAGCGGGGAAAATATTGAGCGGATCGTTGAGATGATGGATAGCCATCGCGTGCGGGAGGCTTGGGGGCAGGCTGCTGAGGTTGAGTTTAATCGAGGGTAGTTACGGTGGTTACACGATGGGATGGATAATGGCATGTGTGTTGCGGAGGTTCGAGATGACGATCGTTGTTTGGCGTCCGTGAATTTGTGTGTTACATTACCATAGGTTGAACATTTGTGTAAATAAGCCACCGACGTGGTTGATCAAAGATACACAACTTACTCACAAGGGCGGGTTAGTAAACACTAGAAGAGCAAACGTTTGTAGATGATGAAATCGATAGTTGTCATCCTACAACGAGGCTATATCCCCAAGTCTCGCCGCAAGGTTCCCCTCTGTCGCCATCAACTTGACGATGTTCAGAACACTCTCCACCGCCTCTGTCGCTTGGGCAGCTGTCAACTGCGCATCGTCGTAGAGGAACGAACATTGGAGAGTGTCTTTGTCCAGCAGACTGAAGTTCCATTGAGCGGCGCGATCGTTCCACGAGTGGTAGTTCAACAGCTGGATTCTCTCGGTGGAAATTTCGTTCAAAGGGGTAGGAAGCCAGTTGAAAACCTGACAGCGCGCGGCCTGGTCGAGCCAGTAGCGCTGGGTCGAAGAAAGGGCGGCGACGATAGAGGCCCAGGGCGCTTGAGCGTGTTGGGAGTCTAACTTTTGCTGGGCCATGTTGTTGGAGAGGAAGTCGAGGACCGTTTGGTCGCTGGAGGCCGTGATGAAATTGATGTTGTGGCAGATCAAGCCTCCGTCGATGTTCAGAGGAGAAGGCAGTCGGGATTCGAGTATGGGCTCAAGGAAAGGCCATGTTCGTGCGGCTTCGAGATTGGCGAAGATTGCTGTGGACTGCGAAGTTTGTGTGAGGGTGTAAAGAGCAACTGCGCTTTTCGCGATGATGGAAGCGTCGATGGAGTGTTTGCGTTTGAGCTCGGCCAACTCTGTGGTCTTGGTTTGGAGTACGATCGGTGTGCCACGCGGCCGTCCAATTGCATCGTCAGTGCTGATGCGTGGTGTATCAGACTCGGGGTGCCAATCGTTCTCGTGGCCGATGAATAGACCAGGTGCCTTGAAGGGTGGCCAGAAAGCCTCGTCAGAAGCTGGCAAGGCTTTGAGCTTGCGCATTTGATACTCCAAGCTTCGCTGACCCCTGGATCCATCCTTGTGCGATCTATATAAGTCTGCAAAGATGCGATTTGGGATCGGTTGGCTCATCCTTGAAGGTTGTGATGATAAAGCCGCTTCAAAGTTCTTCAAGAACGTCCTCATGGTCAGGCCGTCCAAGATTTGATGGTGGGTAAACAAGAACAGGGCAACATCATCGGAGCCCTTGATGGGGGTAATCTGAATCCGGCAGGCCGGTCTCCAAGGCCCAACCATGGGAAGCTCAAGATCTCTCGACATTGGTACGAGCGCTTCGTGATCGACTGGATCAGATTGCACGAACCATGCCCGTGGCAGTGAAGTCGTTTTGATGACAACGTGTAGCATGTCTGAGACACCTCCTCCGGTCGTGAAAGGTACCATGACCACCCGAAAGGAAGGATGTATATCCAGCGTTGCCCTCACAGCTTTCCCGACGTCTTGAACTCTTGAGCCGAGACCCTTTAGCTTGAGCAAGAAGCGATGATTGCTAGAGTTACTGCGCGCCATGCTGGCCCAGAAGATGCGCGTCGAGTCTTGAGGCTGGAACAAATCCTCTACATCTTTGCCCCAATCAAAGCCCATGGATTGAAGATGCTCTTTCAGGATTGCCTGCCGTTCCGGACCAGGAAAGTCGTCATCGGAGAATCGTGAGCTTTCCGAGATAAGTGATTGGATCCCGCCAGAGCCTTCGGCCTGTGTCTGCACGTAGTATTTGTCCAGAATGGCTGCTTGCTTCGTCGGAGTCACGTTCTCGACTACTTGGGCAAATGTTATCTTCTTCCCAAGCCTTTTCTCGACGTCGTAGCAGAATCGAATGATGAGTAGACTATCGACGAAGTCCGCCATCGATGAGTGAGCATGCACAGTGTCTCCATCGGTACTCGTGAGCTCCTGCCACAACTTCACGACTTGTTGAACGGTGTCCGTTTTAGCTTCATCATACCGATTACTATCGTCTAATGCTTTAGGAAGCAGTTCACGAAGGCGTTTTTTGTGCAGTTTCCCGTTTGGTGTTTTTGGAAATGTTTCGAGTCCCAGATCCTGGACGGTGTAAACCTTCGCAGGTCGGAACGAAACTCCTAGTAGCTTCTCGACTCTTTTCAATACCTGCTTCTTGAGGGCCAGGATGTCGTTGTGATTGGATACCTCAAGCACAGCAACAGGGACTTCTCCCATGACAGCATCAGCAAGTCCGACGACTTGGGACTAGGAGTGAGAGGGTTAGTCGTTGCTCAGGGACAGAGTTGCCTAGATGTTTGCGTACCTTTACACCCTCGATCCCATCGATGCAATTCTCAATGTACCCGGGACTCATGTTCTCGCCACCTCGAATGATCATGTCTTTGTATCGACCCTGGATGAATACTTCTCCCGTTCGTTTCATCAAAGCGGCATCCCCACTCTTGAACCAGGTCCGGCTCCCATCGTTGCAGAAAGCCTCGTTCTGGTAGATCTCATCGCCCGCCAGATAACCATCGATGACAGAAGGCCCACTCATTTGCAATTCTCCCGTTTGGCCACGGGATAGAACATGCCCTGTTTCGGGGTCACAGATGCGTATGCTACAACCGGGTACAACATATCCGCAGTAGCAAAGGTCGCCGTGCCAAACAATGGGATCGTTGTGGTGCGCCATGAGACATATCATTCCCTCAGTCATGCCCCAAGTATTCAAGACACTCCGAGGTTGGAAAGATGCCCTGACGAGTTCGACAACATCTTTGCTGATGTAATCGGTCCCGAGCACGAACGTCTCAACCTGACGGTATGCGCCAGCCACGAAGTTCGGTTGGCTGATTACCGAGTACACCATGCTTGGAGCCAACGCAAGACCCGTACATCCAAGGGTGTCCAATGTGTGTAAGCATGTAGCAGGGTCGAATTGCCTGGTGGCGAGGCACACGGTACCAGCCTTGTACAGTGTCATCAGAGAGAGCCATACGCCTAAGCCGTGAAACATCGGGCCGGAGACGAGTTGGCGGGTATTGTGATGGAAGCCGAGATATGCAGTTCCATGATGTAACACATGACTGACTGCTCTAGCCGAGATTGGGCAAGCTTTTGGCAAGTTGGTGGTTCCCGAGGTGAACATTATGAGTGGAAAATGCTTTTCCTGTCTTGCCACAGACACGGCGTGGCCGAAGTCTTCCGACATTGGCACTTGCGTGTGTAGGCTGTCTTGCAAAGTCGTCCATTGCACGTCTTGCGGAATGTTCTCGCCGCCCCACACGAAGAAGAAGGTTGGGCGCTCGTCACTTCCTGCGGTCGGAATATAGCGGTTCAGCGCCTTTGCCTGCTCGGGGGAGCTGACCAAGACACCACGTGGTTTGACGGTTTTGAAGATGTGAGAAGCGTGTTGCGCATCTTCCGCGAAGGCAGGATTGGTGGTTGCCCATGTGACACCGATTCGCATACAGGCCAGCATACAGACGAGGTTTTCGACACCACTGACCATGAAGACCGCCAACCGATCTCCGGTTCGCAATCCCAAACGCAGGAAGTGTCGAGCCACAGTCTCGGCCCCTGCGGCAAGCTGAGCATATGTCCAGGCGAAGGTCTTGGAGGTGCCAACATGCCTAAGCGGTTGCGGAAGCAATGAGCTCAAGTGTTCTGCTGGCTCATAGAGGGTGGCGATTGCCGGATGGTCTGGCCGCTCCGCGACATTTCTGTCCAGGGTGTCCCATATGGTCGTATCAAGATAGATTGGGTCGGTCAATGCCTGAGCAGTCATTTTGGTGGCCATGCTCGAGGAAGATGTTGACTTGGACCAAGGTAGTTGATGTAGGGGGAGAACAGCGAAAGGCTGGCAGGGTGCGCGTTTGGAATCGCTTGTCGGGTTAATTAATATGAACAGTACAACTCAAGGGCATCAGGATAAGCGACGTCTAGACTGTAGCACAGTCAGCTTATGCAGACGCGTCTACACGATAGCGCCATGACGCGTTCACTGATTTTATACCATCTGTTGAATCGGTCTGTCAGACCGTCCAAAGAGTGCGTGTATGATTTGCTACTTACAAAGTAGTCGAACCTTATCGTGCATACTCGTTCAGGTGGCCGGGACTCTTACTTGATGTCGGTACAGCCACGGCTTCTGACGACTATATCCAGTGTGTCAGCATGTGGCCTCTATGTAAGCTCTTAGGTAGTTCAGCGGTCTGAGTAACAGGGATCCAGAGTACTATTTACCGAGTTGAGCCTCCAGGGTTGAACGATCCATCTCGTTATTGTTGCCCCACGTGTGGTCATGCGAAAACCTAAACGGGATGTGCTCAAGACGATCAGCCCCACACATTACCATATCCTTTCGTCGATCTCTCAATACTAGAGTACTCATATGTGTTACTCTCAGCTTCTGAAGTAGAATCTCAAAAAAGAGTAGTCACGTGTAGTTCAGGATGGGATGGGTATATGTCTCACAGAAGATCGCTGGTTAGAATTCGTGATTTCGTATGTATCATTGCTCTAAGATGTATATACATACAAAGAAGCCATCAACGGGATTGACCAAAGGAAATGACCTGCTTATCAAAGCGGGTTACTAAACATTAGAAGAAGTAAAGAGCCAACTATCAAAGTCGACTTACGGGCAGAAGACAACCTTGAAGTCCGTCTTGCCGTGGTAGCAAACAGTATCAGCAGGGCTACCGTTCTTAGTCTGGTCCGGGTTGGTCCAGCCCTGGTCGAGTGGGCAGTCCCATGGGAAGCAAGTTTTGCTAGGACACTGTTTGGAGCCGTTTCCGTTCGGGATCGGATAAACGCCAACTCCTACATCCATATCAGAGCCTTCCATCACGCTCAAGTTATAGGCAGATCCACCAATGCCTTTGTACTCGCTATAGCCGAATTCGAATAGAGCTTGGTGCGCCCACTGGCGCGAAGTGCCCCACTCGGCGTGGCCGGAAAGGCGCATACCGAGATCTTTGTAGAGAGCGACGATGGTGTGCATCTGCTTGTGAGCAATGTTAACGGGCTTGGAACGCTCGAGCATTTGGAAGCCGGGGGTGATTTGGTAGAGAGCGAACTGCTTGGTCCAGGGGCAGTTGTTCCAGACGTTGATGTTGAATGTCTCCCCGGAGCCGCGCTCGACAAGAGTGTTGTCGATTGGACTCGCTGTAGCCGTCAAGGCGAACAGCGAGGCGAAGAAGAACTTTGAAGTGTACATGTTGAAGTAAAGACCGTGGTGGAGTTGTGGAAGTGTGTTTCCTCAAGAGGTCGGCCGAGGCCTTGCCTCAGTGATATGCTTGTACCAGTTGGGAGGCGATATTCTGAGAAATGACTGTCGTTCTTTGTCCTTTGTCCGATGGCAAAGGCTCGCCGAAGAGCGAGGACAATGGGACAATGGAGACAAGGACTTTTATAGCACAGATAGATGGCGAAGTTCCGGGGATGAAAGAAGGCGTCCAAGCCATGGAGACCTCCCAAATAAGGGGCAGATGGTATGGTCGTAGCAATGTACATTGTGACCAAGACGCGGCTGTAATGGTTGAATCCAGAGTCGAGAATGGGGGTGACCTGATGAGTGTTGTTGTCTTTGAACTCGTTGGAAATGTTGTAGAGCATGATGAGAAGGGCGTACATTGTGACCTGTGATATATACAAGCCACGAGCGTTATTGTGTCTACAATGCGTTCGGTTGGTATGTGAAAACTGGAAGGCTGGTCAGTAGACGTTTGGAAGACAACATTCGTCAGAGGCAGTCATCGTATCGCCCATTTTCGTCATCTCAACCTTCGAGACTATCATCAACGGCGATATTGATACTGCGTGTAGTTGGAGTTGCTCGTAGACCAGAGGGACACTGCGGTCGAAGGCCAAAAACTCGCACAGCGCCACGTGACCAAAGTCAGCGCCATCGGCAACGATCTTGACGCCATCCCGACGTCTGCGAGCAACACGCCATGAGTGGTATTCGATTTCGTGCTCGTCCAAATACAGCTCTAGGCATGGAGAGCAAACCATGGATGTTCAGTGTTTCGAGTTGCAAAGCTTCGTACGCGTCAGCCCCGGCGTTCTTCCAGCCTTCCAAGACCGAGCTGCACGTTTCAAAAGCTGTCGCCATCGCACGATGGAGTCTATCCGCCGCCATGTGGTCTTCCACGACCCCCGAGACGTGCATGAAAGCATCCCAAGTCTGGAGAGAAGACGATCAGATGATCTGATGATCCTCAGGGCTGGGTAGAGTCGATACACGCCGGCGCGTGGTGGAGTTTGTGGTGCAACAAGACTCGGCTGGGGCTGATGTCCAGAATAGACCAGGGCAAGTGGGCAAATCTGACCAGAACAAGACTCGTCGCCGCGCCCTGGCCGCTTCTTACTTTACATGAACCGTTCCTGGCGCATGACTTGACTCGGATTGGAGCACATTGTACTGCTTTCAGTAGGCGCATGGACGAAGGGAGGAAGACGGGATGGCGTTCCAGGCACACGGCTCTCCGCGAACGATCTTCCTCTCCGCGTTTCACCTCGTCGTCAAGCTCCACCAACCTGCAACATCACCCACCACATCACAAACTCGGCGCCATCAACCACCTACACCACCTACCTGGGCGGCATGGGATAGGCCCATCTATGTGACGACCATGAGTCTCAACATCCTCAACGGCTTCTCCACGTCGGGACCTTGGACCATCGACGACATGGCTACGAGAGTAGGTATAAGACTCCCATTCCCGTTCCTCCTCATCCTCATTCTTCTCATCATCCAACAAACAATACAATACAGTGCTGTGCGCTTCTTTCATCTTCCTCTTTCTTCAGTCGCTTCAGCAGGATCTGGTATCCTCTTCACACATCCAATCACTCAACAAAAAACAACAATCTTTCACACAACAACAACAACAACAACCACTTCACTACCGCAACCATGAAGTCCGTCATCGCCTTCTCCGCTCTTCTCGCCCTCGTGGCCGCTGCTCCCATGCCTCAGGGCAGCTACGCATCCGCTGGCGGGGCTAGCAGCGACGTTCCATCTGTTCCTGGTGGAGACGACGCCGGCGCTGCTGCGCCGACTGGTACCTACCCCGAAGGTGCTGCCGCTCCTACTGGTGGTGCCGCTGCTGGCGGAAGTGGTTCATCTGACGCTTCTCCTCCTCCCTACCCTACTGCGGACGCTGCTTCTGGTTCTGCCGAAGGCGGAGTTGCTGCTCCGAGCGGCGGTGCTTCAGCCGGTGGCTCTGCTTCTGGCGGACTCGGCGGCTCTGGCGGACTTGGAGGTCTGGGCGGACTTGGTGGCTCTGGCGGTCTCGGTGGCTCTGGCGGTCTCGGTGGCTCCGGTGGACTTGGAGGCCTTGGAGGACTCGGTGGTCACGGTGGCTCTCACGGCGGTCTCGGCGGAATCTTCGGAGGTGGTTCAGGCCTTGGCGGTCTCTTCGGAGGCGGCTCATCGGACGGCCCTACCATCTCGATTCCGGGCATGGGCGGCGACTCTGGCGCCGACGCTCCGGAAACTCCCAGCCCGGGCGGTTACGACTCTGGCGCATCTGCCCCGGAAACCCCAGCAGTCCCCGAGATTCCTTCGGGCGGCGAGACCGAGACTGATGCTGGCTCGGCTACCCCTGAAGCTCCCTCTGGCTACGAGGGTGGCGCTGATGCCGGCGCTGGTCTAGAGGCAGGTACTGATCTCGGAGCTGGCGCAGACGCTGGCGCTGATGCGGGCGCGGGAACTGGCCTCGAGGCTGGCACTGACCTTGGAGCTGGCGCCGACGCTGGCGCTGAGGCTGGCGGCGAGACCGACGCTGACGCCGCGGCTGGTACTCCCTCCACCGACGCCCCAGCTGGCGACGACTCTTCCGCCGCACCCTACACCGACGCCCCCGCCACCGACGATTCCGCCTCTTCTGGCGAGGAGACCCCTTCTCCCTACCAGAAGAAGTAAAGCCGCAGAGACGAAGTAATGCCTCCCTTTGGCCTTTCTATCACGCCCTAGTAGAAAGCGAAGGGCTGATTTGAAAAAGATCAGCTTTGTTGCCCTGATTGGAGAGAAAGTAATTTTACTTGGCCCCATGTTTTTGTCCGGCCTTGCCACTCATTTGGAAAAAGATATAAATTGCAAAAGATAGCTTTGCAGGGGAATGAATCTGTACATTATTGGAGTCCTCGTTGTCCATCCAAGAGCTATGTATACACCACACTCATCCAACCGCTCCTTCCCTCCCTCTCAATCCCCCCCCTCCCCACTCCCAGCAGCAACAATCGCCCACTCAGCAACGGTAGCACCCGTCCCATTGAACTCGTCCGCCGTGCCCTCCGTAGCCCTATTCCCTCTGATAGCCAGCATAGCAAACCTACCACTCCACACGGGCGTCTCTAGCGTAACATTCGTCGTATTCCCCGAATAAGGCACAATGTCGCTCGCTTTCTCAGGGTCGTAGATTCTGCTGACAGCGACGGCGTTGTCGCTCGTTACGTTCACCGCGCCAGACGGGGAAGGGGAGGATGAATTGGAGAAAGTGACGACGTAACTGCGCGGGGGAGCTTGTGCCCAATCGAAGCGCAGTTCGCTGATTTGGACGAAAGGTTCGGGGAGCTGGATGGTGATTGTTGAGGTCTGGTTGGACTGGGTCGGTTGCCATTTCGTGCTGATTGCGCCGTCGATGGCGCTTAAGGGGAATTGACCTGGCGAGTAGTCCGTGTCGCTGGTGACGGTTTGGCATTGCGCGATGTTGCTGGGTACTGTCTTTTTGAAACCCGCCCGCCTATTTTCAAGAGTTACGGTGCCGTTGAGGTAGAGGTTGTGGATTGTTGCGTTCCCGGAGCTCACAGACCCATCAAGGCCAACGGTCACGGGGATTGGGGCTGTCGCGAAGGTGCTGTTCGCCGATGGGAGGGGATCCGGTAAGCGTTGGAGGGTTGTGTGCGTGCTGTTTGAGGTTGCGTTGACTGGCCAGCCTTGCCAGTAGATCGTCCTGTAGTCGAGATGTGGGATCTGCGGCGGCAAGTCGGGGTCCACGTTCAAGGAATCGATCATCAGACGTAGGCCCAAGTAGCCGAAGACCGCAACGCGGTGAGCCCCACCGATTCCAGTGAGGAAAGGGTAGGCTGGGTGCGTACCTCCGTTGGCGTCCCAATCGTCGAGCAGCTGCTCGCTGAATTGGAACCAGGGTGCTCTCGTATACGGTTGGGAACCGTACAGATCGTACGTGTATGAGGAGCAGCCGGATGGTGAGACTTCGCTCGCAACAATGCTGAAGACTCCATATGTCATGCCAGGTCCGTTGAGAGTCTGCTTGCCAGCGTAATAGTCCAAGTTTGACAACGAATACGGATTGGGGTACGGAAGGAAATCGTCAACGAGGACAACATCGGCCTGCTTGACAGAGATGGAGCCGTTCATGGTCTGGTACTCAAGGATGATGTTGGCAGGTTCATAGACAGGTACGTTGATGAGACTCGAGATATTGGCCCAGGTTTCGTTCGCTCCAAGGCCAAATCGGTTGCGGATAGTGTTGGTACTGTCGAGGTGGGTCTTCATAAGCACCATCGTGTAGCCGACGTTGGTCTGGAAGTTGGCGTATTCGTCGGGATCGGTAGCGTTGTATAGGTCGTACAACTTTGAGGTCTCGTTGTAGATGACAACATCGGCATAGAACTGGGCGATCGCGTTGTAGACTGGGAAGAGCTCCTCACGGAAGAGTTGAGTATCACCGCTTGCGATCCAGTAGCTGTACATCTGTAATCCTATGTCCCCGTTTATGTGGTACTCGTAGTCGAAACAAGGTCCAGTACCAGTGCAGTTGCCGTGCCGTCCAGAAGTCCAGCTGTATACCGCTCCCTCGGGCGAAAACATGCCGCTCTCATTCTGGGACGATTGATAAGCCGTCAACACGTTTGCCTGTGCTTGAGGGAAGCGCTCCGATCTGTAGCGAGCGATTTGTCGCGCAGCCTGGGGATAGGCGACCACCAGCCCAGGTTGCATCCATACGTCGCTATCCCTATAAGTTCATCTAGTCAGTATCAACCTTTTTGATGAATGAACGAGCGCAACGACGTACCAGAATATCATCCCGCCATAGGTATCGCTTCCCAGGCCACCAACAGCGATGCTGTTGACGTCCAGCTTGGTGTTGTTTCCCGCCGCAGTGATTGCATTGGCACCAACAGTCTCTTTCAGCAGATGGAACGGATTGGTGACAGCGGTGATTTGTAGCTCCAGGATATTCGGATCATCAGGTATGCTTCCATTGGGATATCGATAGTCATCGACGCTGTCTGGAGTCATGATGCTTTCCCACTCAGTAATATGGGAAGCGAGAAGCTCGGCGTAGCCTTGCTGGGCAGCGGACCAAGATGCGTTCAGGGCAGTTGTCTGTGGATCGTCAAAGGCGTCGCTCGAAGCACCGCCGATGTACTTTGTGACAATGCTCGTCTGCCCGGCTCTCAGCTCCACTTTCATCGATTGCGCGATCGACGAGCTGTTCGCGCCAACTAAGTTCTCGTCGGTGATCTGCGCGCGGCTCTCTTTGTCACAACTGTCGTCTCCGACTAAGGCTGAGTACATGTATGCCGTGACGTTCTCGATCCCGGAAGGTCTGACAGCTGAGAAGATGAATGGAAGAACTGGCTCGTAACCTTTCTCAACAAACTGGGTTCTGAGTGCGCAGTCACCATCAATCAGATCGATGACACTGGCATTCACGTCCCTCAGAGGCGTGAGTTTAAGCTGTACCGCCGCTTGGTTGACGTAGAGCTTGTGAACGAACATTTCGTACTCGACATCAACCGCAGGACCGTCGCTGGGAGTCCAGGTATAACACCATCGCATCGTGCCAGCACGTATATCCAGTGTTGAGCTGAATCCAGCGATCTGTTCCATCGGCACGCTCGCATCAAGCACCTCATCGCCAATCTTGACATGCAAACCAGACCAGTGCGGTACGCCGCTGATGACGCTCTCGCCGCCATACTGGTTGAGCCATTCGAAGTTGGTGCCGTTGGTCGTTGGCTGCTCGTCCCAGAAGCCCGCGATAGTAGCAAAAGTCTGCCTTCGGTCGAACAGTGGCCACCCATTGATGTTATCGCCATTTACTGGCGTATCGGCTTCGAAGAAAGGCCCTGCTGCCGCGACGTTGATACCGAGATAGCCGTTTGCAAGCGACATGCGGGACTGGTAGTGTCCTTGATCGAGCTGGGTGGTGGTGATGCGCCAATTTGCATCATCCCAAATCGTGCCATCAAAGCGTGTATTGTAAACATGGCCGTTGCTCAAGCCAGTGCCCAGCAAGAGCGTGAAGAAAAGCGCGGTTGAAGGGGAGAACATCTTCTCTAACCAGGGTATCAAAGTCAGCACCGCTATCGGCAAGGCCACAAGCATGATCAGTCGCGTGTACGACGTGTGGGAAGTTGCAGGGCTCGATGCACGTCGTCCGCTCTGCTCCCGTGGTTGTGTGGCACCGCGCTGCATCGAGTTTACAAGCAAGTATGCAGGAAGCCTCGTCCACAGCTTCAGTGACCACCGTGTAGGCTCAAGGGTAGGATCTCAGGTAATGCCCACATTCCAGGACATACTTACATCAGGATGAGCTGGCATGTGCGGATGTCTGTTTGTCTTGCCCAAGAGTCACGCAAGCTTCGTCCAGGTATTCTGTTTGTAGTGAGACATGCACAGCTTGTGACTATACACGTTTCGCAAAAGACAAGGTCAGTCGCATGCGAATGCCGCCCACACTCTATACCGCGGTGGTGGCAGACGATACCAATTGACTCCGGCGTCAGCCGGCGGCTGTAGCGTGATGATGATGATCTGTGATCCATCCGGGTGAACCGCATGTACCAGAAGCTTGCTGAGGTGCCATGAGTAACCGCGTGGTACGCGTGGTTGTGGGGTTTCCGAAGTGCAGATCCTTGGAAGCCTGTTCAAGCCTTGTAAACCGAAAGTCAATCCTACTTTAGTGACAGTCTCGTCAAGCTGTCGTCAGAAGTGCCTGGAGATCGTTGTCGAAGAGCAACCTAGTGGAAGTATATCGTAGTCATAATTATGCCGACATGCAGATGTACTTCACCACTTGAGCCCGCTCTGGACATAGGGCAACAGTGACAATTCACCTTAAGAAAAAGAAAAGTATCTGAATTTCAAGTAACGGAATCTGTAGGTATCTATCATTGGTTCCGTGTCCCATGTTGAATAATCTCCCACCCCCACACGGCCGAGCCCTGTCCGTATATGCAGGCTGGCCATGATGTATGCCTGAGTAACGCCTTGCTTGAACGCTTTGATGTTGAATGCAATTCTATGCCGTGTTAAACCCTTCATTTGCCCATGTTTATCGTCGATCCAATCCCGCTTTACGTGGGCATAGGGGCGTCCTTGCCGGTCAAGCCGCCGATGGTATCCTCTGGTGGAGCGCAACTGGGATGTGTGTTAGCAATCATGTACGACACTCCAGAGACAAAACAATATCAGTCACTTACCTGCAGAAGAGGTTCATGTCGCCATAGGCGTCATCCAACCTGGTGACGGTGGGCCAGAACTTCTTCTCCTTCAGCCACGGCAGAGGGTAGGCGGCGACTTCACGGGTGTAGCTACGATCCCATTCGCCAACGATGAGGTCCTTCATAGTGTGCGGCGACATCTTAAGCGCATTGCCCTCCCTCGGTTGTTCGCCAGACTCGATAGCGGCAATTTCCTTGCGAATGGAAATGAGAGCGTCGCAGAAACGGTCGAGCTCGGCCTTGCTCTCGGACTCGGTGGGCTCAATCATGAGGGTGTTGGCTACGGGCCAGCTCATGGTCGGGGCGTGGAAGCCGTAATCTTGCAGACGCTTGGCGATGTCGATGACTTCAATGCCGGCAGACTGCTTGAACTGGCGAGCGTCGAGGATGAACTCGTGTGCGCAACGGCCATTCTCATTGGTGTAGAGGATCTCGTAGTGAGGCTTCAGGCGGGAGAGAATGTAGTTCGCGTTGAGGAGCGTGATCTTGGTGGCGTGAGTGAGACCGCGGGCGCCCATCATCTTGATGTATGACCAGCTGATGGGGAGAATGCTTGCAGATCCCCACGGCGCACCAGAGATGGGAGCAATGGCCTTCGAGCCTCCAACGTTTGCGACGAGCGGGTGTCCGGGCAGGAACGGTGATAGGTGCTCTGCGACACCGATGGGGCCGACACCAGGTCCACCGCCTCCGTGAGGGATACAGAAGGTCTTGTGCAAGTTGAGATGGCAGACATCAGCGCCAATCTCACCAGGCGAGCACAGACCGATCTGTGCGTTCATGTTGGCACCATCCATGTAAACCTGACCGCCGTGCTCGTGGACGACCTGGCAGGCCTCCTTGACCTGCGGCTCGAAGACACCGAAAGTGCTGGGGTAGGTCACCATGAAGGCGCCAAGCTCTTCACTGTGCTTCTTGCACTTGGCTTTAAGGTCGGCCATGTCAAGGTTGCCGGTGGTGGCGTCGCACTTGACTGTGACAACACGCATGCCGGCCATGGCAGCACTGGCAGGGTTGGTGCCATGAGCAGAGACGGGAATCAAGCAGATGTCGCGTTTCTTTCCAGGCTGCTGTTCGAGGTACTTGCGGATGACACGAAGACCAGCAAACTCACCCTGTGCACCGGAGTTGGGCTGAAGAGAAACCGAGTGGAAGCCAGTGATCTCTGAAAGATCCGCTTCGAGCTCCCTGATCAACTCTGCGTAACCCTTGGACTGCTCAGGCGGGGCGAATGGGTGAATGTTGGAGAATTCAGGCCAGGTGATGGGCGCCATCTCGGTCGCTGCGTTGAGCTTCATTGTGCAGGATCCGAGAGGAATCATGGAGTGAACCAGCGACAAGTCCTTGGACTGGAGGTGGTACATGTAGCGCATGAGTTCAGTCTCGGAGTGGTAGGTGTTGAAGACGGGGTGGGTGAGGTACTCAGAGGTACGCTTCAGCGATTCCGGGACAGCAGGCACGTTACCAATGCTAGCAGCCAGCTCGTCCACATCGACGCTGTCAGTGGAGAAAGCTCGCAGAATCTCTTCAACCTGCTTCTTGCCGACAGTCTCGTCAAGCGATATGCCAATGTGGTCGTTGTCAACGACACGGAAGTTGGTGAGGAACAGCTGAGCAACCTTGGCAGCGAAAGCTGGAGCGTCCTTCTTCTTCACAACGACAGTGTCGAAAGCAACGGGCTTGCGGACCTCAAGACCTGCCTGTTCCAAGCCGTTCGCGACAACCTGGGTCATCTTGGCAACCTTCTCAGCGATGCGCTTGAGGCCTGCTGGTCCGTGGTAGATAGCGTACATGGCAGACATGTTGGCGAGTAACGCCTGCGCAGTGCAGATGTTGCTGGTGGCCTTCTCACGCCTGATGTGCTGCTCACGGGTCTGCAATGCAAGACGTGCGGCCTTGTCGCCGAGTCTGTCCTTCGACAGACCGATGATGCGAGCGGGAATCTTCCTCTTGTACGCTTCACTGACAGCGAAGAACGCTGCGTGTGGACCACCGAATCCAAAGGGCACACCAAAGCGCTGCGCATTGCCGAAAGCGACATCTGCGCCAAACTCGCCAGGCGGAGTGAGAAGGGTCAATGCTAGCAGGTCGGTGCCCACAGAGAAAGTGCCTTTCAGGTTGTGTACCTTGTCGGCCAGACTCCTGTAGTCCTCAACACCACCATATGTGTCCGGGTACTGTGCAAGCACACCAACCAAGTCCTCGCCAACCGCATCGACACGTTCACAGTTGTTCTTCAAGACGTCCGCGACCTCAATGGTGATACCGAATCCTTGTGCTCTGCTTTCAAGCACTGCAATCGTCTGAGGGTGGCAGAGGTGCGAGACGAGGTAGACCTTGTTTGCGCGCTTTTGCCTGGACATGGGAAGCGAGTTGATGGAAAGGGTCATGGCCTCGGCGGCGGCCGTGGCCTCGTCCAGGACGGATGCATTGGAGTACGCAAGACCGGTCAAGTCTGTGACCATGGTCTGGAAGTTCAACAACGACTCCAGCCTGCCCTGGCTGATCTCGGGCTGGTATGGGGTGTAGCTTGTGTACCACGCAGGGTTCTCAAGGATGTTGCGCTTTATGGTTTCGGGTGTCCTGGTACCTGAGTATCCACAGCCAATGTAGCTCTTGTAAACTTTGTTCTCGCTGGCGATCTCGCGCAACCTTGCAAGCAGCTGGCTTTCGGAATAGCCGCCTTCGCTAGTCGCCATCGATCCAGACTCGAGTTTGGGGCCTTCAACCTTCAAGTCTTTGCTCGAGAGGATATCAGCAGGCAAAACTGAGCGGACAAAGTCGTCCAGGCTCTTCGCAGGCGGGTCCAGGGCCTTGAGCATGGCCTCTGAGGATTCCGAGTTCGGGCCAATGTGGCGACGCGGGAAAGTGTCGAGGGGGGTGAAGATGGACTCATTGTCGATCTTGGGATCGCTGCCGCGAGTGTCGTCGGTGGTGCTCGAGTAGAATGGCCTAGCAGATGTGCGAGAGAACTGCTGAGCTCTCGCGACAGGACGGTTGAGCAAGACACATCGCGGGGAGAGAGGGCGGCGTGTAGCCAGCCACTGCGCACGCAGACGCATGGCGACAGATGAGGCGCTCATGTTGTGCGAGTGAGGGAGAGTCGCCCAATCAATGCAGTCGGGTAACTTCTTCTTCACTGGCAGGCAAACGGGAATGTCGCCTTTAGCTTTAGTGAAAAGGTGCCTGTTGGCGGTATGGGGTGGGGTGAGTGAGTGAGCACAGTGGAGGGACAATGGGTTGAGGGTTGACCAAAGAAAAAAAGGTGAGTCGAGTGCCTACGAGAGTTTTGACAAGAATCGCCTTGTACTGATGATCGTCGCCCCCGAAGACTATGCCGTGGGCAAAGAGCTGTGATTTCTTCGCCTAGGTAGGTAATCGCTTCCTTGTACCACGCCCTACGCTTCGATGGCCGGCGGCTTATCTCTCGGCTCTCGGCCTTAGCCCGTGCCACGACCCACTTTCTCGGCGGTTGCTATTGTTGTTCCAAGCCTTCCATTCGATCGTGAGGCAACCCATTTAGCAAGACACATTTGCACAGAGGCGGTCCTGCATGCTGACTGCTTCACGTGTAGCTGTTTGCACGTGTAGCTATTTTCACGTGTAGCTAGAGGTACTTTCACGTGCCCGCACGCTTTGTAGCTCTAGGCAGCATTGAGGTAGGAGATCATCTATAACAGTCGTGCACTCACACCACACGACAACCAAACGACTGCCACAACAGAATACCAACATGGCCTCCCAACAGTCAACCCACGCTCCTGGCGTCACCTTCAAAGCCAACGGCACGAAGGTGGTCATCCCTCTCGAAAACAACCCTGATGTCTTCACGAAACTCATCCAATCCCTCGGAGTGTCGCCACAGCTGGGCTTCCACGACATTTACAGCCTCGACCCGGAGATGACCTCTTATCTCCCGCGCCCAGTCCACAGCATCATCTTCATTGCACCGAGCGACGTCTACTACAAGTTGCACGGCAGCTCACCAAACGTCGCGGTCGAAGACATCACGTTCGATGGCAGCGGCGAAGACCAGCCAGTGACCTGGTTCCCACAGACCATCGGCAACTCTTGTGGTCTCATGGCTCTCATTCACTGCGTCGGCAACGGTACCGCAAAGCAATACGTGCAGCCAGACTCTCTCCTCGACAAGCTCTTGAAAGAGGCGATTCCTCTCAAGTCCGCCCAACGCGCCGACGTGCTCTATCACTCCTCCGAACTCGAGCACGCTCACATGGCTGCTGCGCTCAAAGGCGATTCCCGCGCTCCGGCTTCTGACGAAGGTGTCGGCTTCCACTTCCTTGCTTTTGTCAAGGGCAAGGACGGCCACTTGTACGAGCTCAACGGTTCTTGGGATGGTCCGCTTGATCACGGTCTGTTGCCGGATGGAGACGATCTCATGAGCGAGACGGCTTTGGAAATGGGCGTTGGAAAGTACATCAAACTTGCCGATGGCAGTATTGAGTACAGCATGGTGGCGCTGGCGACCAATCCTGAGGTTTGAGGTAGGTGCTGGAGAGCCGCTTCGTTCGACTCGATGGCACGAGCAGGTGAAGCAACTGTTGTGATGATTAATGATTCAACGATGGAGTTGTATGTTTTGTTGACAGAGCCCCGACCAATCATTGAAATTATTCCAAGAATTGGGTAATCGTGTGGGGACCATCGGGGTAGCGCTTATCAGCCGCGTTATACCATCACCCTGGTATGCCAAAGTTTGTTGAGCACTGACAGACGTACGGGAAGGCCGTGATGTCGTCGATTAGTAACTTACTGATACAAACATGTTTCCAATACAACGAAGCTACTGATACAACCGCTCACAAAAATCGGATTCATCAAGATACTGGTATCCGAAACTGCTGTCTCACTGGCGTGGGTGTAGTTCGACATGCGAAAGTCGCTAATACTACCACAAAAGGACTATACTTCCGGTTACATTAACAGACTTCAGCAAGCGCTGAGGATGGCATTACTTGGAGCATGTATCCCATATGCTTGAAGCGCAGGGAGGAAATCGTATCGTTGGAACAAGTGTAGTCAGGTACTGGAGAATGGCTGTCGATTTTGAACCGCTGCACGGCGGAGATGAGAGAAATCATGCATTCTATATTTGCAATCCTCTCCAATAGCAGTTTTGACAGCCGTCAGGACAGAATCTTTCGACTTGCTCTGATGGCAGAATCGATTCAGTTCAAACCTTTGCAGATCAGTCAGAGTCTTAGTACTTTATACTCGATCCCTCGTCATTAGTGAGTGTCCGCTGCACCTGCGTTTCCTGTAAAGCACTTTTCCAAAGCGTGAGACGTTGGTGGCGAGGCCGGTTAAAATCCACCCCTCTTGGCAGAGCTGACCAGCCGTCTCTCTTTCCTCTCTAGACACACGGCACGATAACACTGTGCAGGACATGTCATGCCAATTTTGCGCCTCATCGCGTCTCGACCTTCGCGTAACGGTAGGATCACCAACTCGCCCAGGCAAGCTTGACGGCAGGCTTCATCCCGCAGCGAAGGAGTTGTGAATACGGTAAGAATCTCGCTTCCAAAAGCAGTCACAGTTGCTCTATTCGCCACGGAGTATGTTTCATTGCGGGCCGGAAACCACACCCTGGCCATGCATCTATCTCCAGCAGTACGGGTGTCCTGTTATTTGGATCCGAACATTACTGCAGTTCTCGTAGACTGGAGCCTTCAATGCCATTGGTGTCGCTACATAAGATGGCATTTCGAAGGAAGCGACTCCTTTGATTCACCACTACTACCATCGCAGCTGGTCTGCCTTACTGGTTGCTTTCCTCTCACGAACCATGGCCGTATTCAACACCCTCCTGCTCTTCTGCCTGGCAGCAGTCTTCAGCAATGCTTTCATGTTTCACAAGCGAGCTGCGATAGACGATTGCTTGAGCAAAGCTTCGGTTCCAGCTGACAAGGCTGGATCTTCAACCTGGACCGCGGATATCAAGCCCTTCAATTCACGTCTTCCATACACGCCTGCAGCAGTGGCCGTCCCCACCACCATTCCGCAAATACAATCTGCGGTCAACTGCGGTCGTGCATCTGGACTCAAAGTTTCTGCGAAGTCAGGAGGGCACTCGTACTCGTCTTCCGGTCTGGGCGGGGAGAACGGACATCTGGTGATCCAGCTTGATCGTATGTTCAATGTCACCTTGAACAAGACTAGCAATATCGCAACTGTACAGCCTGGAGCCAGACTCGGACACATCGCGAACGAGTTAGTCAAGCAAGGCAACAGAGCCATCTCCGCTGGAACATGCCCAGGGTCAGTCGTAGTGTCTACTAGCAAAGGCATCCTCTAATGAAGTAATAGGGTCGGAGTCAGTGGACACTCCCTGCACGGCGGGTACGGAATGAGTTCCCACAAATACGGTCTTGCGACTGACTGGATCATCGGCATGACCGTGGTCCTCGCAAACGGCACCATCGCACGCTGCAACGCAAAAGAGAATCCTGACTTGTTCTGGGCGCTCAGAGGGGCAGGTTCGAACTATGGGATCGTGGCTTCATATGAGTTCGCAACATTCGCTGCGCCGGCGCAAGTGACTTACTTCAACATGCCCGCTCGATGGAACGCTACGACGGCGCCTGGATTTCTAACCGCCGTTGAGAATTACACCAAGACAGTGATGCCGGCCGAGCTTACAATGCGCATGTCTGGATCCAGTTACTCGAACTCCTTCGAGGGAATGTTCTTTGGCGATGTCGCTGGGCTGAAGGCTGCCTTGAAACCTCTACAGGACAAGACTGGCATGGTGCTTCAGACTGCCGTCAACACCACATGGCTGAAAGCTTTCGAGCACTATGCCAACGCTAACACGGATCCTACCACACCATACTCGATGGTAAGCTGACTTCCGCATCATGTCGAGAGTTCAAGCCTAATTGCTGACAATACACCACCAGCAAGAGAACTTCTACGCCAAAAGCCTGACGCTCAAAAGTCTCAACGGCACCTCCCTCCGCAACTTCGTCGACTACTGGTTCACCAACGGCCCCAAGAACACCAGAAGCTGGTGGTTCCAGCTCGACCTCCACGGTGGCGCCAACTCGGCCGTCACCAACGGCGACTTCAGCCTTTCATCTTACGCCCACAGAGATAAGCTCTATCTCATCCAATTCTACGATCTCTCGTTCTTCGGAGCATACCCGTCCAACGGTTTCTCGTTCCTGGATAACTGGGTATCCAACGTCACGGCCCCGCTGGCGAGGGAGGACTGGGGCATGTACATCAACTATGCAGACTCGAGGCTTGATCAGACTGCTGCAGGGCAGGCGTACTATGGCAAGAGTCTTACGAAGCTGCAGAGGTTGAAGGCGGCTTTTGACCCGGAAAACTTATTCTACTACCCGCAATCCGTACGGCCGGTGGCTGCGTAGGGACGAAAGTATCGAAACGGGTCAAGAAGACGGGGCTTCGTGCGTCGGTACAAATGAGTGTCTCGTTCTTTACGTAGGAAAGTGCGTGTGGTTCACGTATATTAGCAATTCTCACATATTGGCGTAGTACTCGGCGACAATCACTATCGCTGGTCAAGAGCTCAATGCATCAATCAAACGTCTCCACCAGTGAAAGACCGAACAGCCAATGTAAGCAGCTGCAGAGTTGCAAGAGGTACAAGTTGCCGATTGTTTCAATCTTCTTCACATTGTTGGTTTCCAATCAGCCTTGATCAGCCTTCACATCGGAAAATTAACACATCCGTGGCTGTGATGAGTAAAGTCCGCCGAACACACGCCAGGTCAACCTCAATTGTAGAAACCATCTCGAACATCCATGCTGGCACGCCTCGCAGTTCCCGCATCGTTGTCGTCGCTGGGGAGTGGACATGCCCTAACCCTACTTACCCCAAGCGACACATAACCGAAGATATGCCGGCCAGCCTGATCAAAAGTCAGGCACTCCAAGCGCGTTGCTTGCTTCCACCAGTCGAGCGCAAGTCGCGAAGGTCACTTCAACCCGCAAATCGAAAGTGCATTGTCAGCCCCGCAGCAGCAATGCCCTTCAAGAAAGGCCACAAGGGCCACCCGCGCAAGTCGCTGGGCAGTGAGTCGCGCCTGTTCCTTCCACCCTGCCGTCTCGACCAATACTCACACTCTCGCAGGAAGTCCCGCACCCGTGATCAAAGACGATGGATCCGACGAGGAAATGACCGATAGAGTTCACAACGCCGACGGGGATGTCGACGCTGAAGCAAACCGCGACGCGACACCCCTCGAGGGCGCTGGAGAGGACGACGACGAGGCGCATACACCCGCTCCGGACGAGGAAGACGACGACGACGATGGCCCACCCCAAATCACCACCATTCCACGCCGTAGAGGGCGAGGCAGAGGACCTGGAAGACCGCCGAAATCACACCTCGACTTATCCGAGGCCGGCGATGACGGGAGCGAGTCTGGGACGCCGTTCAAGCGGAAGAGAGGACGACCGGTTGGATCAGGTCGCGGAGGGTTCAGAGGAAGAAGGAAGGGCGCGCCCCCAGAGGCTCCTCATGTCATGTTCGAGGGTACCAAGTACGACGTGGTCAACGACGAGGCGCAAATCGACCAAGATGACGAGGGTGACGAGAAGGTCGACGAGAACGGCCACTTGCTGGGAGGACGAGAATACCGCGTGCGCACATTCACGATTGAGGGCCGCGGCGAGAAGCTTTACATGTTGTCCACCGAACCCGCCAGGTGCTGCGGCTTCCGCGACAGTTACCTCTTCTTCACAAAGCACCCGAAGCTTTACAAGGTTCTCGTCAACGACGCCGAGAAGAAAGACTTGATCGAGCGAGAGGTCCTGCCTAGCAGCTACAAGGGCCGCAACATCGGTGTGGTTGCTGCGCGATCTGTCTTCCGCGAGTTCGGCGCCAGGATCATCGTTGCTGGAAGAAGAATCACAGACGACTACAAGGTTTCGCAGGCCCGCGCAGATGGCTTCGTCGAGGGAGAGCTGGCAGACCCCGATGATGCAGTTCCTGGGAAAGACGAGCAGTACAACCGCAATCGCTATGTTGCGTGGTTCGGCGCAAGTGAGGTCTACCGAAACACAGGAGGTGCCGGAGCTCCCGGAGGCGGCAAACCTGCGCCCATTGGCGGCAAACGAAGAAACAACATTACTCTTGGCAACTGGCAGACTATGCATGCTAGCGACGCGAGGTATGTCCACATCTTGCCAGAAACCATTTCATATATACTAATCTTAATTCCAGCCGCTTCAACTCCCTCATGGCAGTCACGCGCAAATCGACACACGGCGGCGTATACGACCCGCACACGAACATGATGTTCTTCCCCAAAATCACGCAACCAACACACGCCAGATGGGAGCAAATCCCGCCACCAGCCCAGCCGGATTCAGCACCCCACCTCTCAAACGGCACCGCCCACACCAACGGCGACTCCACCTCAGACTCAATGTCCCTCGACCCTTCACAGCACCAACAAAACCAACCCTCACAACCCAAACTCTTCACCCCAGTCCCACCAGTGGTCTCGCGAAACTACGCCGTAATCGACACAGCCTACACAGCCCCGCCCATCACCTCCGCCGGCTACCCCGGCCCAGACGGCAACATCACAGACCCCACCTCCGGCTCGCAAGGCCTGAGCCAGATTCCGCAAGACCTGCTCGACGAGCTGCCCGAGGACTGCAGGCGGGCGTTCGAAAGCGCCAGGGCCGCGGAGGTCGGTTGGAAGAAGCAGTGGGGCGGCGAGGGCGAGAGTTGCCTGCGCGGGGGATTGAAGATCGGCTTTAGCGGGTATCCTGTTTGACGTTATCAGGGCGTTGGGCGAATAAGGCGTTGCATTATTTTTTGTTTTTGTTTTTTTTGTGATGTGTTCTTCTGGTGGGTGGGTGGGTTGGTGTGGTGTGGTGTGGTGGGCGGCATTCTTCTTCTTCATTTTTTCTTTTCTAATGAACCGTCTGATGCGTCTGATCGACCGACCGACTATCTGAATACTGGTGCTATTACTCCGATTTCGGTGGTTTGGCTTTGCTTCTTCTGCGAGAAGCTTTCCTCTATCTTGCCGTCTCGTTCCAGAGGCCGTTGCATTCTCTCTCTGAATCGTTGAGTTGACCTAAGTATACAAGAAAAGGAAAAAAGCACCTGATTGGTCTTGAAATAGCCCCCGATTGTCAAATCGAATCGAGAATACTCTGAAAGAAAAATGCTTCAGGACTCTATAAATCATTGCGAGTCTTGGTGTGCAGTCTTTTCCACTCCCCCGGTTATGAATTTGACCTTCCTACCAACCAACCAGGTCAGGACAGATCGAGAGTAAGCGTTCAAGAGTACATAGTGCCATCATTCTGTTCACGATGAATGGCACTGTCAAACAGAGGAATCGACAAACATATATGCCTCCTTCACACTGTACATAACATTCTGATCATCAATGTTGAATTCTTTTCCAAATGTTTTTGCATTGCATTGACTTGCGTTATTAATCCTATCATCTTTGCATACTGTTTTCACTGCAATGATTAGGAAATACCTACCAACCGACCAAAACCGGCTAGCCCAGTTCCCCAAAAACCCAGGTCTATCTAATTAGGTCGAGCAATGGTGGCAAACCGCGGATCAACTGTAGTAGACTTGAATCAATGAAGTCCGCTCTCGCCCGTCGCAGCCATGTGCTTCTGGCACGCCGCCAAAATCTTAGCCTGTTCGGCGACTTGCTGCAGCCTGCCCAGCACGACGCCGTTGCCCGCCACAAAGTCGTGCACCATGTACTCGATGTCGGTTTCGGCGCAGAAGTCCTTCACCAGCGCCGATAGGGCGCGGAGGTTGTGGCGTGGGACGCGGGGGAAGAGGTGGTGGACGGCTTGGAATTGCAGGCCGCCGTGGATGAAGTCGAGCCATTCCGGGCAGGAGACGTCCATGGTGGTGCGAAGCTGCTTTTGCGCAAAGGACTCGCCGGGACCGAGGTCGGCGGTGCTGGTGCCCCAGTGGGAGAGGGTGATTTGGACGTGCAGCGGCATGGTGATGAGGTGGCTGGTCAGGATGAAGATGGCGCGTGAGGTCCAGGTCGGGATGTTGCACCAGAGCAAAACGTAGAAGTAGAGGAAGAAGTAGGTGCTGATGCCGACGACTTCGGCCGGACGCGTCCACCACATCTTGCCCTTGGTGCGGGCGCGAGGTGACAGGAGGAAGCCCCAGGAGAGGATGTAGAGGTTGAAGCGGGCGAGAGCCATGACGGGGTAGTAGGTGTATTTCTGCACGGTGACGGCGACGCCCGCGACGGCGTCCCAGACGAATTCGAAACCGCCGTAGTAGGTCGACTTCATGGTTTCGAGGAATGCAGGGGCGGTGGCGAAAAGTGGGATGTTCTGAATGTCAGGATCATGTTCCTATGGTATCAAAGTCAGTTGGCTGTGCGAGATTAAGATGTGAACGGTGCTTTGTGTCACTTACAGGAGCGTTGGTGACAAGGTGGTGGACGTTGTGACTGCTCTTCCACCATCCAATAGACAACCCGCAGCAAAAGTCGGCGATGAAGATTCCGATCATGGTGTCGGCAGTGATGTTGCGTGTGATACCACGATGTCCAGCATCGTGAGCGGTGAACATGATCTGGTGCCAGAAGAGACCGAGAAAGCATGCCGAGACAAAGTACCACTCCCTTTTCAATGTGAAGACGAACATGGCAAAGAGTGCAGAGTAGCGGACCATTTCCTTGCCATACTCGATGTAACGACATTCGTAGTAGCCTTCGGCCTTGACACGCTCGTGCAGCGCCTTGAATTTGAGAGCGATATCGCGCTGGGTGTCGAAGTCGAGGGACGGGTACTTGGCGAGGTCTGCATCGATTTCCTCCTGGATGGTGTTGGCCACATACTCGGCGGGTGTGCGCAGCCTTTCCGTAGCCGCAACCTTGTCTACGACGTCGATTGCGCTATCGATGCGTTGCAAGTCGATGTTCTGTGCATACAAATGTCGCTTGGAGGGTATGTTCTTGAAGGGAATGTCGATGCTGCTGGTATCCGAGGCAGTGTCGCATTCAATGCCCGAGTCTTGTTTGTCGTCGTCGGTGAGGATCGATGCATCATCGCATGCGTCGTCTGACTCGGCCTCGTCGCGCACTTGGTAAAGTCCACCTTGAATGGGCGGCACCATGTTCCTCCATTGTCCAACTACTTTTCCAATGCGGTAACGCTTCATCGTTTGTAGGGTGGCCTGTGTGTGCATGCTATAGGTGAATGATAAGTCAGCATGACAGCTTTAGCGGCCGCGGAGCGTCGAGCTTGCGGGTATGGGGGAATTGGTATAGACCCACGCATCGATCTCGTCGGAGGCATCTCTGCCGATCATGTGGTCGAGGACGAGCTTGCCGCCTGGGTGTCTGTCTTTCCAGGCATCGCTAACTCGTAGGACGTTACTTTGGTAAATAATGATTGTTTGGCCGGCGGCGATGAGGTTCTCGATCTGGCGCCGGGTGTATATGCGGGAGTCGACCATGATTGTGGTTGTCGACGTTGAAGGAACAAGTATGGAAGGTGGGAGGAAGAAAGAAAGAAAGCAAGAAAAGAGGTGAACGTCGAAATCGAAGGTCGTCAACAAATGGGAAAGAACGATGCACGCTCGCTCCTACCTTCACTCGTCGTAGTAGGGAGAGGCGAGGTGCTCCTACCCTCACCTCACCTTGATACTACTCCACAGCCCACACACAAAGTGGTGCAGGCGGCGCAGCATTCCAGGCTCCACCAAATTGGCCGTGCCACTGCGACCCTGCCCACTTGTGCTGGCAGTCTCGCCCACGACTGGCCCTCTCGTACCCAAATTCCACCGAAGCGTGCAAGTGTCACGGGCAAAAAGACAAGACAAAGCAGCACAGGCAGGCGGCGTGCGAGCACGTAAACGAGGCCCCGGGGCGCCAGAAGGCAGCTAGCGACAGCGTGGATTCGCCCAGACTAAAGATGTGACAACGATAGACGGTCGTACCTGCGTTTAGCGGCCAGATTTAGGGAGATCAGACCGGGGTCACGTACGCTGCAGGCAGCCGATTCGTGCGTCCAGGCCGTTTACTCGCATACACGCGCGACAGGATAGACAAGAGACTAGGCGACGTTCACATGCACGTGGGCCACGCTCGCCCAGGGTCTCAGCAAATGCAAAGGACCCCTGCTAGCCTGCCGAGGGCCTGTTCACGGTGCGAGGGGAGGGAGGAAGGGAGGATTGGCAGTGTAGAAAGCCGCGCGGTGGTCGAGGCTGTGGCTTTTTCCATGCTCGTGGAGAGTGTTGCGTGGAACTTTAAGGAGTGCTGTGCTGCCGGCAAGTCACAGACTGATGCGTATGCGTGCGTGACATGATAGCTGGCCAGGGGCGAACTGAACTGAAGCTGTGTGGCTTTTGGGTATGTATATCCCTCGTGCCCGGGTGAAAGTGATTGTCTTTGTTTATCTTTGCTGTGCCTCCACGAAACGAGGTGTTGGCGTAGGCTGCAGCATAAGGGTCTCGATGCCAAGGACCCTTCTGACGACCGGGCCCCGCTTATATGATCTCCACAGACCCTGGCGTCGTCGCGAGCCGAAAGACGTTTCGTTTCGCTCTGCCGTATCCTAAACGTTGTCCTTTATCCGTGAACCTTGCGCGTATTCGGGTTTCCAGCGAGTGAAGCGCGAGGTCTATCGGACTCGTTTACAGCTGTACGTGCGAACACTTTTCCGTCTCTTTCTTGTCATCCTCCTCTTTCCAAAGGATCCCCATATCGCCTGCAATCATCTCCCCAGCCTGCTTCGCTTTGCCCCAAGCTGCCAATCCGTGTGGCTGCACCAACACGGCGCTACCTTCAATACGGTCCACATCCGAGCAATTCTCTCCTCTTTTCGCCTGCCGGCCGAGACTTCTTGCTGGCCATCATCCCGTTTACATGCAAGACGTACGTAGATGGCGCCTTAGCTGTTCGCGAGCCATGGCGGCAATTACCAGGTCTGATTTGCGAGGTTCGACTTTGCTTTTGTTGCGGCCTGACGTCCAAAATCTGCTCACGGCTCCTGGAACAATACATGATGTGCTGCGGAGCAAGCCATTCGGAGTTGTTCATCCAAGAGGAGCATGTCCGTCCAGGTGGTCCCATGGCGCCGAGGTTTATCTTGTCAACGTCTCATCGCGCTGCATCGCAGCACAAATCGATGATGCAGAACACCGATCTTCGTTTGACTTCCGCGCGGCGGCGGCGCGCTTCGCCGAAACACCGCATGTGAAATTGCCAACCTTAAACAACTTCTCGCTCTGCAGGTGGATGAACTTCATTGAATCGTGCCGAATATGGAAGGTGTTTAATCGGCTTTCGGTGGGTTGGCCAGAGTACTCTGAGTGGCCAAGAAGTCCGTCGGTCCTCGCAAGACAGCGCCTCACAGTGGACATGCTCCTGGTCGATGGACAAGTCTGCATGGCTTGCTCCGCAGCGTGTCCCAACTCATTTGTCCGTCCAGAGAGTGCCACGCCCTCCTCTTGACACAGCTGCCACGCCCGTCGGTCCGTCTACTTGTTGTTGTTGGTAGCAAGGCCCCAGAAGTAAGCACTCCAACCTCCCAACATGAGCACTCCCACTGCAACGAAAGGTAAGAAACCACCCTTCACAACACCGCCCCTCCTTTCGACCTCCTCCTTCCTCTGGTTGATCAAGTGACCCTTGATCATCCGCTGCTTCTTAGTCCACTGCAGTTTCGCCACATCCAAGGTGAGGAAGCTCGCCACAATGAGGGCCACAGAAACCACCACCGCACCACTCGCCAGGAAAACATAGACGACGACGACGCGGTCGTAGGAGTTGTTGTCCTGGTCTTGGATCACGCCGCATAAAATTCGGATACCGACATTCATTGAATTGTTGACGAGGATCTTCACCGCGTACCCGAAGCCGAAAACGTCCTGGTACCAGATCGTGCTGCGGATGCTGTCGATGATTGTCGTCGCTCCAAGACTGGATGCGAAAGCAAAGACACCGAAGCTCGCCGCCGTCCCGGAAATCGTCGGACCGAAAGCCGCGAGGACCATGGCGAGAAACGTGAAGAACCCACATACGGCCAGGACGGACACGCGGTTTCCCAATAGGTCGATGAAAACGCCAAGGCAAGGCACGAAAACGAAGCCCAGGTACTGTGTCGCCGCCGAATACCAACCAGCAGTCACAGCGTCGACGTTGAAGCGCTGCTCGGCCATTTCCGTCGCGTTCTGCGAGAAGACGATAGACGTCGAAGTCTGGAAGACCGTGAAGGCGATGATACCCCAATAGGCCCACGGTAGCTGGACCATCTTCCGCCATTCGAACTTGCGGTTCCTCTCGGTCAGGACTTCTCCCGTGGCCGGATCCGTGCAACCGCCATAGTGCTTCTCGGTCCAGCGCTGGAAGAGGAAGAAGACCAGAGTCGCCAGATTAGTCGCCAAGTTAACAAATACAGCTGCCCTTCGCTTTGTTAGCATGACCTTCACATGGGAGAGCGCTTTACCGCTAGGTCATCCAGGTTGACTTACCAGTACACCCACATGAAATCGCCAGATTTCTTGGCGATTATGTTGGCCGTCGCCTTTCCCACAAACGACCCGATCCTGCCAATTCCCAGCTCGAGACCGAGAGTCGAAGCGAAACCGTTCGATGGCGCGAACCATGAGCTGAAGACTTTGTACTGCGCCACCTGCGTCGCGATGTCTCCGAGAGACTGCACGATAACGCCAACAATCATAAAATTGTAGCTGCGGACTGTCGTCGCTGCCGCAATGAGGATGGCTCCTGCGCTGAAAATCAGGTTGCCGTATAGCATGGCGCCCGCGCCTCCGATGCGATCCGTCACGGAGCCAGCGAAAAGGATCAAGACTGTGGTCATGAAGTCCGATGATGCCTCGAGTGCTGCGTAGCGCGTGTTGTCGATATTCAATTCCTGCCAGAGTTGCCTGTTAGTCGGTCGTCTCCTCGTCTGAACGCACACCTATTGGGCAAGATCGCTTCGATCGTCCAGAATTGGTAGGTGCCCACGGTACCTTTTTCAAAGTCGACTTCATCGCTCCTGTGACGCCGCTGCTCCAGTGACCTCCGAAGCCTATCGCCGACACAAGCAGCACGGCGATAATCTTCAAGCGCAGGGGGATTTGAACAGGCGGCTGGGTGATGGTGTCGGGTGATCCATCGCCAGCAGCAGCAGCAGTGACTAACACAACACCGCCATCACCATCGCCTTCATGCTTGAGCTCATGTACGGAAGGCGTCACGTGCTGGCCCGACGGCTGGGTAGCGGCCATCTTGGGCGAATTTTAGGTATTGCCGAAACGAGAAACGTAAGTGAAAGAAGAGAGAGAGATGATCTGATAAGACCAAACGTCTTCCCACCCGGCAGCCTCGAGACTTTTACTCTGGAAAGAGCCTTGCGGCATGCCGGTGAATCACCGCTCTCGCAGCAACCGCGACCGGCATCTTACGACTCTGAAGCAAAGAAATCCCCGCTAGATGGGTCGTTTTGTTCTCTAGCGTTGATCCCGGAGCTCAAGAGAGTCAAGTCGAGCCAAGCCAAGTCTTCCCATTCTTTAGACGTGCATGCGTGCATTTATTATGCTTTTGCGCCGGGCTAGATACCGCAACGAGAAGGCGTTGGGAGATTGAAATCGCTTATCAGATTTTTTCCCATGGGCTGTTGCCGATGAATTACCGCCGGGGATTTCCGACCGGAGTTGCAGGTGGTTGGGTGATGGATTGATTGTTGTTGTGAGTTTCGGGTTGGCCTATCTCGGGATGTGGGGATTGTGTCAGGATGACTTGCTTAGAATCCGTTCGAGTGATAATCATAGTAGTCGTGAAGTGGTTCTTGTACGATGCCAAGGTTAGGTTTGCAAGCATGTCTTGTGGAAGTCTGTCTGGAGTCTTGTTCGCGGTCTGGAAACTTGGCGTTGGGCCAGGGATAGGATGCGTGGTCGCGTGTCAAGCGAGTCGCATCTATCAATCACCACCCTCAAAGTGTGGCATGCATTGCATTGAGTTACAAGACATCAATGACTTCTGTGTCGAGACTGACGGCGGCGGGTGCGATTAATTTTGTGTAACCGCTGGTTCGGCTCAATCGGATGGCAAAGCGTGTTCTCGAGGAGCTTCAAGAGACGCTCATCATGGGCAGTGAGTGCTGCAGCATTGTTGTCATCAAGGCCAGAGGCCAGTTCCCGGGGAGGTGCATTTCTTTGACGGCCACACAAAAATGAAATCCAGGATAAAGTATCCAGTGGCGACAAGGAAAGGGATCCGGCGGAAGTGTTGAGGCGGGAGTAGGTCGCATGTCGCGACAAAAAGGCAGAGAGGACAGGGCTGAGGAGAGGAGTAGGTGGGTAGAGGACGCTTACACCAGCAGGAAACCTCCCCTTTCCTTTCCTCCCGGGTCTTCCGGATGCCGACGGATGACCTGTACAGATGGCTGACAGAAGCATGACGTTAAGTAAGACTGCTTGTGCATGCCATGCATCGCAACAATTACTAATCTCGGATTCTTCTGGAGTTTAATATCGGAGCAAACACCGAACCTAAACCCCGACCATCTCCTCGCGCGCAGGTACTACTGGTACCTATACATGTACCACTACCGCAAAGAGGTGTTACACAAGAGCAGCAGTTGGGATTTGAAGACTTCAGACCTCAATTCGTGCTGAAATATGTTGACATACAGTGCTGCCAGCACCCTTCGTCGATCGAGAGAGTCACAACACCAGGGAGATATTGATGAATTGTTTGGGGGAAGACTCAGTATCTCACTGGACCAAGATCTAGCACGCGGTAGTATCAGCAGCTTTGGCAGGAAAGTAGGTTGGTCTGACTTCATGATTAACACTACTAATTATTTACAGGATATGATCTCCACTAAGACTCGCGTGCAGCGTCGTTAGACTTGTGACAATCGTTCCCATCACACTAAGCCTTGACTGCGGGCGCCGTAGTTTGGAACCCTTTGAATCCGTTGTCCAAAACATCCCGGCACTCTTTCTCATACATAGGGAAGCCACCAGGGAAGTTACTACATCACAGGTCAGTTTTTCCGCTTTCGTTTACTGAGACGGGGAAGGACTCACAGCTGCTCTCTCTTCTTGCCAGGGATGTTCGCTCCCATGTACCAGGAATCCGAAATGGGGAAGAGAGTCTTGTCACTCAACTCGGTCACCTTGGTATTCCAAGCCTCCTCTGCCTCTCGAGTGGCGTTGAGGAACGTGATATTTTCTTTGCGCAGCTTAGCGAGGGCATCGATGATCCAGTCGCCCTGGCATTCCACGCAGGAAGGTCCGTTGCTAAAGGCTGTGGGGCCTTGCGCTCCGTAGACTAAAGTAAGATCAGTCAGCTGTTTCCCCCCCGGTGAAAAGACTCTGGAGTCGACTTACGGAAAAACATGTTCGGGAAGTCCGCGCACGCCATGCCGATGTGCGAATATGTGCCATCGGACCATCTGTCCCTCAGATCCACCCCATGGATGTCACGGAGTCCCATGTTCTTCATTCCGCCAGTTACGGCATCGAAGCCGGTCGCCAAAGCGATGAGGTCGAATTCCCTCAGCTGGCCGTCGGCCGTCACGATGCCCGTCTCGGTGACCTCTTTGACTGGGGTGGTTTTTAGGTCCACAACGTCATTCTCGGGCCTGTCCATTGCTTCGTAGAAGTTTTGCTCGAGCGACGGACGCTTGGTGCCCCAGGGGTGAGGGGCCTTGAGAGGCGCCATCAGATCACGCTTGCGTGGGTCGCTGATTCTCTCCCTAGTCTTCTTCACCCAGAACTTGTAGGCTTCGTCGTTGGCCTTGCGGTCGAAGAGATTGTCTTTGTAGGTGCCGAGCCAGAATTTGAATCCGCCCTGTGGGTCGCACAACAATTGTCAGTCATGTCTTGGTCAGGAGATTGTCGATGATCGCGACGAAAACTTACCTCTTGCCAGAGTTCCTCGAAGAAAGCTTCGCGCTCCTCCTCGGTGTCGTCGAACGTGTTCTTCTCAGCAAAGTCGTATCCGAAACCGGCGAAAGTCGTCATCCTGTATTTGTACAGCTCGGCCCGTGTCTTCTTGTCCTCGTCCTGCTCCTCCTTTGTGAGCTTGCGCTGTCTCATCGGCAAGCAGAGGTTAGGCGTGCGCTGGAAGACGGTGACAGATTTGGCGTCTTTGGCAGCTTCCTGTGCGAGCTGGATACCAGTCGAACCCGTGCCAATTACAGCAACTCTCTTGCCCTTGGTCGGAACCCCGTCCACGGGCCAGAACGAAGAGTGGTGCATCTCGCCTTTGAAGGTATCCAGACCTTGCCAGTCCGGGAAGTAGCGTTTGGCCGCGAAGCCGATGGCGTTGATGAGGTATTTCGCGTGTGCGGTCCGGCCGTCTTGTGTCTTGACATCCCATCTGTGTGTCTCCAAGTTGAATTGGGCGCCAACGACTCGTGAGTCGAAAGCTGTGTCCTTCTTTATCTGCAGCTTTTCTTCGACGTATTCGAAGTATGCGCGCAGTTCGTTGTGATCGGGGTACTTTTCGGTCCAGGTCCAATCTCGCCAGATCTTCTCAATCGAGTATTCATAGATCGGTACCTGTGTGTCAACCCGCGCGCCTGGGTAACAATTCCAGTGCCAGATCCCGCCGAGATCCTTTCCAGCTTCATAAATCTTGCAGTCGAACCCTAGCTCGTCGCGCAATTTGTGCATGAGGTAGACGCCACCGAAACCGGCACCAACGATGAGCACGTCGGTCTGGAGATTGTCGGCATATTGATCGGAAGTGTTACTGACGCCGGGGGTGTCCAGGCTGATATCAGTGCGAAGCGGCATGTTGAGGCGATTGTGAGTGGCTGGGAAGGACTTTAGTGGCAGTGACGTACAGCTTGAAGACCAAGCTAGGGAGAAAGGACTGTGGCATCACCTTTATAAGACACGACTCACTTGCGATCGCCGCACTAATGCCAACCCAGATGTCGGACCCGATTGCACGCGGCTCCGCTTGAGTTCCCTTAGACGCGGCATCGATAGAGTAGTGCACAAGAACCGCATCTCCAACAGAGATTCATGAGCCTTGTATGGGTACCGCGATCATTGTCGAGGTCCAATCGCAACCCCATTTGTCCGGAGGATCAGGATCCACCGCTGAGCCAGCTTGTTCGCTCGACTCGTGTTGACGAAGGCCTTGCTGTGGTGCAGGATAGACGCCAACGTCTTGGTGAGTATCATCACTTGAGTCGCGTGACAAGCAGTCGGCGTCCCGTCGTTCGATCAAACCGATAGCCTTGGCCGTTTTGTGTGGGGCTATGTGCGGGGTTGCGTGGGGTAGAAAAGGTTAGGGCAGAGCACTCGATATGAGCGGTTTGTTTGTTTCCGTCTTGTGCCCGAGAAGGAAAGTGGAAGCACCGTCGTCGTTGGTGGTGGCACACTTTGAGCCGCAGAGGCTCTGCCAATCTGCGGATTCGGACAAACGGCAGCCGGCAACTGATGCGCTGGAGAAGTACGCCATGGTAAGTAGTTGGTTGTAACAGCGTTGATGTACCCTCAGTTTATGCTAAAGTTTATCGGTCCCTTATGGAGGTATCAGCGACTTTCGCATATCAATAAGAACCTCTTACTAGCGAGATACTGGTGGAAATTGCTGGATAAAGTAACAGTATTTCGCCGGATCGAATTTGGGTGAACAGTGATACCAGCAGCTTGAACACATTGTCAATGGATCGATGCCAATGAGAGAAGTGTCCATCAGAAAAAACTTTGGCATTTACGGAAGAGAACAATGCAGTAGTGGTCTGAGTGGAGTCCACTCGAGTCATACATATGGAGGGTTTGCAGCAATGAGGACCTTTTGTGACGTATGCTTCTCCTCGACCTGCCCCGATCTGAGCCTCTGTCATTAGATGCTCTCGTTGTGTTCGGCAACTCGCGCCTGGTTGACTTCGATACTCTTCTCGTTGATAGCACTTCCACGGCGGACTGCATCGTCAACATCCTTTGCCTCGATATGCTCCGGCAAAGTGCCTAGGGCACGTTCGCCAAACAATAAATCGATGTCCTCTAGCGATTTTTGAGAGGTTTCCGGAAAGAGGAAATATATCGTAGGAACTTAGGGAATATGTTAGTGTACTTTCTTGATGTTGTCTGGTGTCGCAGATAGGGGTTCTTACTAGTCACCAGGATGTTGAACGAGGCGAAGACGAAGTAGTATTTCTGGACACCAAGTTAGCTCCAGTATCCGTGACGATCGATCTAGCGACTTACCCAACCAATTTTTCCCAGTGCAATAGGAGAAACCTGGGCGAACAAGGTGGAAATCAACCAGTTTCCAATGCCTGTAGCGAACGCGCAGCCACGTCCTCTGATCTGCATGGGCATAATCTCACTCATGTACACCCAGCTGATAGGACCGAACGAGAGGGAGAAGATAACCGAAACCAAGAATAGGAAAAAGACTCCTCCAATGGAGTAGCCGGTTCGCGTGCCGTCTGGATTTGCCGCATTCAGTCCAGCTTCTGCGAAAAGAGCAAGTGTGATGGCGAATGCGCCGACCAGTAGCGGCTTCTTGCGGCCCACGCGGTCGAGGATGAAGAAGATGAAGATGAGGTTCGCGATCTAGAATGCCGGGTTAGTGTGAGTCCTTAGCATGAGTGTGAGGCGGAGACCTTACTGGTCCGACACAATTATAAATCCCAGCCACAAGCACAGCGCGATGGCCTTCGATTCCCAACGCATTGTACATCGTGGTTTGGTAGTATCCAATGACATCTGGCGGAGCTGTTAGCATTTCACCATACAAATATGTACTGGTACATATCAGGTACTTACTGATACCGGTCAGCTGAGTGAAGAGCTGGACCAATGTGCCTAGAAGCAGACGCTTTCGCCACTGCCGAGGACCTGTGAACATGACGGCCCAGCCGGGGGCAGTGATCGCTTTCTCCGCTGATAGCGTGGCTCTGATCTCGTTGTACTCAGTCTGGATCCATTCGTCGTTGGAGCCGTTGTAGTGGAGTTTTCGGAGGATCTTCATTCCCTCATCGTCACGATCTTTTTCGATCAGATACCTTGGACTCTCGGGCAGCCAGATCAGTCCTACGAGCAAGAGGACGGATGGTATGATTTGGAAGCCCAGAGGAAAGCGCCACTGGAAAGAACTGGTGTCGGGGGTGTGCCTGGATCCGTAGCCCACCCAGGTTGATACGATGAACCCTACTCCTATCATCTGTTGAGCTGGAAGCGCTGTCAGTACTCCGCCGTACAGTTTTCATTGGCGCATGTCATATACTTACTGAGGCCGACGATCATTCCTCGGATATTGGGGTGGGCGCATTCTGCTTGGTAGACCGGCACACTCATGGACATCAGTCCCACAGCCCATCCCGCTACAATTCTCCCAATTAGTATCATAGAGAGGGAAACAGATGCGCATTGAAGAACGCCACCGACAGTAGCAATAGCTGCGCCGATTTGGATGGTGCGCTTCCTGCCAAACCGGTCCATGGTTAAACCGCCCTGCAAATGAGAGTACATATATTAGTATGCTGATCTACTTTGCAGAGTACAGCAGTACGACTTACCATCAAACTGCCAAACACTGCTCCTCCTGAGAATGTAGAGTTGATCGCGCCAATGATTGCACTGTTCTTGTCGGTATTGAAGAAGTCCAAGAAGTTAGGCGAGTCGATGACTTGGATGGAGTGTCAGATCTTCTGGAGCCGATCCATTATGTTGCGTCTCCTATTGGAAGCCACTCACCATCGGTCATGACCCCAGAGTCGTAGCCGAAGAGGAACGAACCCGTCGCTGCAAACAAAGCGAGTAAAACATTGTAGAAGGCACCCATGTTCTGTGGCACGCTTTGCGAGGTGGACGATGGCAGTGGTGTAGTCTAAGCTTTCGTGTGGCAGCGGATGTTATGTATCGACGAGCATCGCCATGCCAGCGTAAATGCTTGATTCCGAGAGTGCAGACGACAGTTGCATCGCGCGGGTGAGAGATGCAGGTGGTATTCTCGATTCCACCAATGTCGTGTTGGCCGTTCTTCCAAGCGATCCTACCAGCGGACAGCCTAATGGCGGCGTGGCGGTGGCGGCGAGAGGGGTTCCACGAGTCTTATGGCTTTGTGCGACCCCGAAAGTGTATTTCTTCCACGTGCCTTCGTGAAAGTTAGGGCATGTACGCGTTCGCGGCGTCTAAATCATAAATGTCGAATGTTATGATTCGGATTGCATTCGACACTGCGTCTCGATTGCGTGGAGAACACGTCAACGTGTTGCTTTAACCGACCACAAAGATCATCCATGAATATTGCAAGCTCGTGGGCGAAAGGCGAAAATCGGCCAACTTGCCAATAGAGATGTCGCAAGATCCTAGGTAGTACATCTATCAGTATGGCAGAGGGGCCACAATACTCCTAGAAAAATGCGAGTCCATTTGACATGCAGAAAGTAGTATGCAGTAGGAACTAGAGTGCCGTGCACATCCAGGTTGTCGACCCCAACACTAACCCTGCGAGGCTGGAGTCGTCGCGAACGGCCACGAGTCTTGCTAAAGTATGTTGAAATTCGTCGGATGTATCCTGCCATAGTATCGACGACTTCAGTCTGTCAAGATCGCCCATTCAGTAGCGAGTTATTGAAATCGAGCTCAGGAAGTCTCACTAGAACGACGTTCCGAGAGCAGTCATATCGGCAGCCTTCGTAAGTCAGGAATGGCTGGTGCCAGTGAAATCGTGCATTCAACAAACCTTCCTTGACTCCGGCTATCCAGCATCGATAAGACCTTCGGTTACATCAGAAAATCCGGCGAACGTCACGGACGCGTCTCTTCGGACAACATCTCATCAATCTCTTGATCAGCCCAAAGTTGATGACAAAGATCAAAGATGACAACAATGAGCAACTTTCATCAGTCGAACGGCCCCGAGACCCTTGAGAGGTCTTCAAGCATCCCTTGTCACCAAAGAACCCCAAAAGTTACCTGTTGCGGGGACTGAGACCGCAATAGGCAATCCTATGCTTGTATCTCTCTACAAGTCTATGCATGTTACTCACTGAGTCACTGCTTATCGTCTACCATCAACAACCCATAAATTGACCGAGTGAGGTCTACGAAAGGCGAAATCGTAGCGACATTTGACATTGATTCGCGGCGCCTTGCACCCGACTGCTTCAGAAGGCATGTTATTCCTCGACGATGGCAAGACTCACATATTGCTGGCATTGGCGCTAGCTTCATTGCTCGCATTTGCATACCTGCGGCTTAGGCGCACAGAAAGTCACCCAATAGCATTCCCGAGCACAGAGAATGAAAAGAGTGGCGTCGAAAAAGACGATCCTCTCGCGGCTTACTATGCTATCAATCCTCTGCCGGACTTTGACTGGAGGGCAACGCCTCCCATCAAACTCCGGCCGTTCAAACCGAAGTATCATTTGACAATGGGTGAGTGTAGAACCAGATCTCGAACCAGGATCCCGTCCCCGGCCTTGACTGAGATGCGGACTAACAACTCCAGGTCTGGAAACGATTCCCATGTCTGAACTCCTTGAAATGGATGATACTTACCTCTCGCGCATCCAGCTTCGACGCCAGATCATGGGATCTCATGCCAAAGCGACTCTGGCTTGTAATCCCGTAGCAGAGCCGGCAGCATTCGAATTGTATGAGTGGCTTGTGGGGACTTATTTGCCTCGAAGATTCCCGACTTGCTTTGAACTCGTCAATATCGAGGTGCCTTCGGGGGACGGCGTCTTTGCACAAAACCATCAGCAGGAACAAGAAAAAGACAAGGCCACCCATCTCCTCAACAAAGTTACATCCGAACACATACCTCTCCAAACCACATGCCCTCTAACAGCTCTACGCACCCTCGGCTCGCACATCGACACCGACTTCCTCATCCTTCTCCCCAAACAGACCGAAGGCGAAGGAGAGAACGAGTGCCAACCGGCCTACCACCTCGAAGCCTTCAGCACAACTTTCCCGTCCGGATTCTCCACCCTCTCCAAGCTTTCCCTCCCGCTCTCAGCCATCCACACTCCAGTTCCCCAGTACGCACGCAAAATCGGCAAATCCATGGACCGCTTCTTCGCGCGCCTGGAGACAGGCAAACTCGTCCGCCGCGCCAACTGGACAATCACCACGACGCCCGAGTTGTTCGTGGAAAGCGGTACCCACTTTCACGACTTTGACTCCATGTCGCCTGCCGAGCAGGAAGTTGCCATCGTGGAGCAGCATCGGGGGTTGAATATCGGGGAGATGAGGTTGAGGTGCGAGAGGCAGACTTTGATGAGGCTGCCTTCGTCTGGGGCGCTGGTTTTCGCTTTCAAGACTTATGTGTCAAGTCTTGAGGAGGTCAAGGCGGAGGGGAACGGGGAGGCTTTGGCGGAGGCGACGGAGGGGTTCAAGAAGGGAAGTGTGCCGGAGATGGAAACTTATAAGAGGGCTGTAGTTTGGGGGGGTTTGGTTAGAGAATTCTTGAGGGCGTGATATTGCTTTTTGGATGGCGGTGGCTGGGGACAGGTGATCAGGGTTGTTATCTTTATGTTGCACACTGCTTTCGCGTATCATGAAACAGCGTCTGGTGAGGTTGCATGGCCTCATACATACTCGTATGTACAAGTAAGGTGTTTGTGAAAAGGAGCATGTCTGGCTCCTGCCGAAGTTGGGATTGATGCCTTGATGCCTGACACAAACGCCACACCCTTTCCCTTGTTCCTCACCTCTGAGACATCTCCACGCCTTCTAGCCTTCAGCAAACCATCAAACTAAAATCCATTTTACGTGGCGCGCCAGGTCTTCGCTATATACATGCACCTAGCAGCAGCAACACCAGCATGTCATCGCTCTAGAACCCAACAACCGACTCAATCCTACAATCATGAGCGACGAAACCTGGCTCACGCTGGAGCTCACAGACCGGCAAATCCTGGACGGCGTGCTTCTCATGGCCTACCTCATCGCCATCCAAGTACACTCACTACTGGGCTGGCGCCGGGTGTGCAGGATCCAACGCTTTAGTGAACGCAATCAACGCCTCTACGTTGTCTTCTCTCTCCGCAAAGTCATCCGGTTGATGAGAGAGATCATGCTCGATCACATAGTCTTCATCGCCTGCTTTGTGCTGTGGGCGCATGGCGTTTTGGCAGAGACCGTCGCTGAGGAGCAAATCGCCAAAGTGCAGGATGCGACTGTTGGGGATGGCGGGTTTGAGATGCCCATGAAGGTCGGCTTGTTTTGATGGTTCCATGCCTCAGACGCCTTTTCTGGGAAGCTCCAAGCACAGGGAGATGGTCAACGAGAAGGAGTCAAGCACCGTCAATTTTTGACCATGCCCACGCAACTATCGCCGCATTCATTGCGAACGCCTAATGCGACGGGCGATAATGGAATCTCTATCGCTAGTGTAAAGCGATTACGCTCGTTTTGGACGAGCCAGGCCGAGACTTCGATATAACCGACATCACCGACATCACCCACATCGCCACGCCTTACCCAACACAACCTAGATCGCACGAACAACATACTTGCCGTTGTCATGTTGTGGGCGGTATCCTTGCAATCGGCACTGGCGACACCTTGACACCGCTGCCCATCGGGTGTGGCACAGCAACGTGGTATTGTGATTTACCGGGAGGACAGGACAAGGGGAAGCACCAGTCAAAGTGGGAGTAGGTGAAGGCGAAGAACTTGTCTACGTGTATCAGTGCGGATCACTCGAGATGTGTGAGCAGAGTGCATATGAGACAGACGGACGAGGTGACTTTGGAGTCTGTTGCTGTTGCATATGTAGGTGAAGACTCAATGACTGGAGACGGGAGAAGAATTGTAACAATCGTCCTACAGTCTCCATTCCCAGTCACTTTCAGCCCAGCAGTGTTTGTTCTTTCGCAGATTTGTGTTTCCGCTGCATGCAGTGGCAAGTGCAGATGGCAGCTTGCGCGATCTTTCCTTTTAGCTGAAGGTAGGCGTGATTGCTGGTCCTGCTCGCAAACAAAACTGCGCATCTTTCTTCCATGAGACAAGCCAGACACAACATCCATCATCCTCAGTGACTGAACATTCGAATAGCAGCAACATGCCCTCACGCAAATCCCTCTCAAGCGATGTTGCTCCATCTTCCGATTCGAGGCGCACTTCCATGAAGCGTCTCAGCTCCATCGCCTCCCTTGCACACCTCAATCCTTTCAACCGCCGCCACTCCAACAATGCCTTAGACAGCATCACTTCTTTTTGCAGCGACAATTCCCTCCCCTCAGCTGCAACGACCGCCGCAATCTCGTCGAGCTCACGCAAACCATCCGAGTCTTGTTCCACTGTCATTTCAGACGCCGCACCCCTCGTAGCACCACCCATCCCAATCGAGAGCCAGGCCAGTTTTCTCCGCCGCAGTAGCTACGTCTGTCTCCCAGACGATCCCATCGGCGGCATGCCTCGAAGCCGTACCTTCAGCAACCTGCCGATACCCTCACGGAGTAAGAGACCTGACGTTCGCGCTCCCTCCGACTCGCATACCCGCCGTTCCTCAAACCTTACCATGGCCACTCGCCTTCCCTCTCCGCCAGCTTCCACAAGAAGGCAACTGATGGGCAGCATGCCGACATCGTCCTCGAGATACCAGAATGTTCGAAACAGGATGAAGAGATCTGATACCATGCCCCTCCTTCCGCTCAACACCGGCCAGATGACCAACTTGCCCTGTCCAACAGCTTTCAAGGAGAATATGTCTCTTAGCCCGATCAGACCGCGTCCGGAGCTCGATCAGTTCGAGGAAGTCGACTACAGCTCATCGCTGCCAGCGGGCTCGTACATGGAAGACCAGGCTTGGGACCAGACGTCTCCCACTACCTTGCCACGAGAGCCGAGCTTCTCTGGCGCGCTTCCAGTGACTGCATACACCGGAAACTCCCCATCGCGAGACGAGTTCAACTTCTACAGCGAGCCGCCCTACCAGCCAAAGCGGGCCTTTCCTCCGCGTTCGAGCTCCTTCGCCAAACCAGTGCCCGTACAGCGCTCCTGGAACTCACAGCCGGTACTGACGAACATGACCAACACTACCAACAACCGCGCCTCCGGGCATCACGAGATCAGGCAGACTCGGCTTCTCTCTGCCCGCCAAGCTCCAACACCACCGCTGTCACGGAGCTCCATAAGTGTGCAAGAGCTCGGCGCACCCGCAACGCTTGTACGGGGCGCTTCTGTGTCCAGATCCGTGCACCAGAATCTTCGCCGGTCGTCCACACACACGCTGCTCAGCACCTCTATCACTCCCCAGCACGCAGCAGGCCAGATATCCGTCGCCGAGCCGTCAGCATACTGGTGCGGCCGCGTGTCAGCACTGATCGACCGCTACCGTAATGAAGACCTTGCCGCCTCGCTCGACAACACCAACTCCAAATCAGAGACGGATAAATTCCACTCGCCGGCGACCAACACAGCACGCCTGCGCAGAGCCCTGGAACACCTGCACTCGCTGTGCGTCACGGACGAAGCGCGAGAGAGCTTTGTTCGCTTCCAGATGAACTTCGCCTCGATGCAGCATCTGCCTGAGCTGAGCCGACCGATCAAACCCAGAAACCTCGCGCCTCCAATTGCGCCTATCCGAGCCACGCCGTACGCAGGCGGCTTCGAGGTCGAGAGGAACCATGCAGTGGTGATTGGCGGGGCTGCGAAGAGCGGTGCTCGCAAGATGAGTCTGCTCGATCGTATGCTGGGAAGGCGTGAAAAACGCCTGAGTCACGGCTAGGCTGGATCACTCTGTAGTGTAGTTAATGGGATCGAAAAGCAGACGGCGGAGGTAATGTAGGTGGCGGCATTTCGGCCCTGTCGGGGTAAGAGGAAGAAGACTCGAACATGTACAAGTCGCAAGCATCTGTTTCGACGAGCGAACGCCAAGGACGCGAAAATGCTCGAATGTTTTTCAAAGGAAAGGAGGAGAACGAAGGGGTGTGAAACCATTGTAGTACACTTACAGACAGAGAACCTGTTACCTTGTTCGTTTCTTATAGCAAGGAAAAAGCAAAGATGATTTTCTTCCAAGCCCCAAAACGCCTCGCTGAAACCAACCCAATGATCCGCACCTGCATGTTTACTGGTCATGCCATGCCTGATAGTACATGCTTTTTCAAATCTTTCCCTTTCTTTCTCATCGAAGAAGCTTTCATGGCAACACAACAAATCACCTCGCCGCCATCTGCGCCTCTCGCCTCCTCGCATTCAATCCTTTAAAATAAGTGCTCATCTGATCCATGCGACTGACGAAGAACCAGCCCTTGCTCTTGAACTCCTTCTTGAGAACACCCAGGGCCTCTGCGTAGCGCACGGCTCTCTCGTAGTCCTCTTGGCTCCCAACATCCTTGATCAAGAAGCCTCTTGCGACGTCCATGCGCTCGCCTTCGATCTGCCACAGCCGGATCTGATCGACGACCGTGGGCGGTAGGATGGGCGTCGCGTGTCGTAGCACAGGGTGCGCGTGGGTGGTTAGGTAGGAGATGATTTGCTCCGACGTGATGCCGGCTGCGATCGCTTGCTGGACGGATCGCTTGCCTAGTTTGGCGGTGATCAGGTTCGGGTAGCGAGTTTTGAGGTCCGCGAAGAGCGAGATGATGGAGATTAGCAGGGGTGAGGAGGTGTAGGCGTAGAGTCTGTAGTTCGTTTCGACGATGATGAAGCCCTTTTCGTCGGAGCCGGTGGCGGGGTTTGTGCCGTCTGCTGGGCCCGAGGCGGTCGGCATTGAGTTGTTGGGGAGCGCAGGCGAGTCGGAGGTGAGAGTTGTGGCGAGGCGGGTCGGGTAGTAGTGTGATGAGCTGGGCGATGGGCGGTACACGAGGCCGAAATCGCTCAGGTCCTCGAGCATTTGCAGCTGGGTGGGTG
>Ga0265798_10000436_pt1 | contig 72024 bp, 40 predicted proteins | sample P3T30metagenome_FD_192430 | JGI IMG/M metagenome (GOLD analysis project Ga0265798, IMG submission 192430) | Plant litter microbial communities from East Loma Ridge, Irvine, California - P3 T30 | ecosystem: Environmental > Terrestrial > Plant litter > Unclassified | place: USA: California... | reverse complement strand
CAACCAAAAACAACTCATCTCGCGCCTTCCCACACAACCAAAGACCAAAAACCCCCTGTCATGCCCAGCACCCAAATGCAAAGTCACCCTTCGAGGCCCACACGAACTAAGCCGGCATTGGGAGAACGTCCACGCCCCGATCAAATCCGTCTGGATTTGCGTGCAGCCGCCGGCGACTTCCTCGCTTTCCCAGCCGAAAAGAAAACTCGAAATCTGCAAGCAGTGTATCAATCACAAGCAGTACAACGTGTACTACAACGCTGCTGCCCATCTCAAGCGAGCCCACTTCTGCCCTAGCAAAAGGGGCAGAAGACCACGGGGTGAAGTGGGTGCCGCTCTGCCTGCACAAGCGGAAAAGGGCGACTGCCCCAGCATCGAAGAGATGAAAGCGCAGGGCTGGCTGATGAAGATCACCGTTGCTAACCACGGGAAGAAGCAGAGGATAGTGGGAGTCGAAGAAGGCGAAGCGCAGGACGACGACGAAGGCGAGTCCGAAGACGAGGACGAGACCTCACGTGCACTCGCTACCGCTCGGCCGCTCAAGCCAGCTCCTCCTCTTCTCAGCCTCTCGCAGGTCTCCTCGTCGTCATCTTCTTTGAGCAGCAACGACAGCAATACCCACCAACAACAACAACAATTCCAACCCCAACCCCACCGCTTCATCGACGCCCAACAAGAAGCAATCTGCATGCAAGCGCTAGGTTTGCAGCCCGACGGCTTCGCTCTAAACATTAGCAGCGGCAACAGCAGCAGCAACGAACAGATCAATTACTTGCTGCCCACCGGAGCCGGATATCCATCCTCTTGCAGCAGGAATGTGATCAACGGCAGTCTTGGTGGCGTTATCGGCAGACGCCCGTTCGTCGCGCCAATGATGGAGCAGAGTTTCTCGGCGCCTGGGGCATGGATGTGGTAAAAGCGGATGCAAGTCTGGAACGATTCGGTCTTTTGGAAAGGCAGTCATTGAGTTTGGGCTTTGAGCCGATTTCGGGGTTTTGGGTTAGATACTGGTGTTGTAGTTCTCAAGAGGCTTGGGGATTGATTGTGGCGGGCTGATGCTGATACTTGTATCATCGTTAGTGGCCGTTTAGAGGCACGGCTGTAGCTCGTGTGTACATATTTTTTACCATGTTAACTACGTGTACTATACCGATTATCGTATTCTCACGGATAGTCCTTCAAGTCCCTTAGTCCTGCGGTCAAATGAAGATGCGCGATTGTGTTCGCCCGATCACTTGCCGCTAATTATCTCCCAGGGAAGTGTTTAATCGTGCATCCACAATGTATCTGTGATGGCACAAGTTACGCCATTCCGATAGGTCTAGTATCAAGTCTGACAAAACATCTCGGAACAAAGCGTCTAAGAAAATCGTGAAGCGTCTCACATTTCAACAGCTACGTAACAAAAAAAGGGAACTCAACATCACTAGTCTATTTACTTTTCAGCTTTCTCTTCTACACACACACACACACACACGCACATTCAAGTCATTCAATCCATGTCGTCCACAATCCCTCAGAGCCTAGCACTGCTTAAATTCTTCGAATCCGCGCCTGCACTAGCCCGTGGAATTCACGCCTTGCTAGACTTCTTCTTGAAGAGGTTGATGAGAGCGTTGGTGCTGCTGTCGTGCTGGCTGACCTCGCCCTCGCTCTCGAGCTCGCCGAGGATGCTCTTGGCAAGCTGCTTGCCGAGCTCAACACCCCACTGGTCGTAGGAGTTGATGTTCCAGATGGCGCCCTCGACAAAGGTGAGGTGCTCGTAGTAGGCGATCAGAGCACCAAGCGCACCGGGGGTGATCTTCTGTGCAAGGATGGAAGTGGTGGGCCTGTTGCCGAGGAAAGTCTTGTGGGGAATGAGCTCGTCGGGAGCGCCCTCGGCCTTGACAGCTTCGGGGGTCTTGCCGACCATGAGGGCCTCGGACTGGGCGAAGAAGTTGGAGGCAAGCATGCGCTGGTGCTTGTTGTTGTCAATGGGGTTGTGGGACTCGGCGGCCAGGATGAAGTCGGTGGGAATGAGCTTGGTGCCCTGGTGGAGGAGCTGGAAGAAGGAGTGCTGGGAGTTGGTGCCGGGCTCGCCGAACAGGATGGGGCCGGTGGTGTACTTGACATAGTCTCCGCTGCGGGTGATAGCCTTGCCGTTGGATTCCATGGAAAGTTGCTGAAGGTAGGCGGGGAAGCGGTGCATGTACTGGTCGTAGCTGGGAAAGGGTTGTTAGTAATTGTTGAACGACGGAAACAAGAGAATCGGAAACTTACGGAGCGACCAAGTGAGTCTGGGCACCGAAGAAGTCGGAGTACCAGACGCTGAGAAGACCACCAATGGCGGGGATGTTCTTCTCAAGAGGGGTGTTGGTGAAGTGCTCGTCCATGGCGTGGGCACCAGCCAGGAACTCGTGGAACCTCTCGTAACCAATGTAAAGAGCCACGCTCAGGCCGATGGCGGACCAAACGCTGTAGCGGCCACCGACCCAGTCGCTGAAGCCGAACATGTTCTTGGAGTCGATGCCGAACTTCTCGACCTCCTCGGTGTTGGTGGAAAGAGCAACGAAGTGCTTGGCGATGGCGGACTCGTCCTTTGCGGAGTCGAGGAACCAGGTCTTTGCGGTGTTGGCGTTGGTGACGGTCTCGGCGGTGGTGAAGGTCTTGCTGGCAACAAGGAACAGAGTGGTCTCAGGGTCGCTAGCCTTGAGGGCCTCAGCCATGTGGGTGCCGTCAATGTTGGAGACGAAGTGGAGCTTCATGCCCTCCTGGCCGTAAGCCTTGAGGGTTTCGGTGACCATGACGGGGCCGAGGTCAGAGCCGCCAATGCCGATGTTGACAATGGTGTCGATCTTCTTGCCGGTGTAACCCTTCCACTCGCCGGAGCGGACCTGGTCGGTGAATTCCTTCATGTGCTCCAGAACGCTGTTGACCTCCTCGACCACGCTCTTGCCGTCAACCTCCATGGGCTTGTTGGAGGTGTTGCGCAGAGCCATGTGGTAGACGGCGCGGCCCTCTGTGAAGTTGATCTTCTCGCCCTTGAACATATCGTCGCGGAGCTCCTCGACCTTTGCCTCCTTGGCAAGCTTGACGAGAAGGGAGAGGGTCTCCTCAGTGATGAAGTTCTTGGAGAAATCGAAGACGATGTCGTTGCCATCGGCCTCGTTGCTGAAGACATGGCTGAATTTGTTGAAGCGCTCGGGGTCTGGCGGAAAAGTGAAATGTCAGTTTGAATGCGATGAACGATAGAAGGAGACAAGCTAGAAAATAACACTCACCCTTAGCGAACTCCTCCTTCAGCACAATAGCGCGACCGAGCCTGCGAGTAGAGATTAGTTGAAGCTCCGAGTCCACGGTTCTCGCTGACAGCTACGCACTTGTCATGGTGCTCGGTAAGGGCCTTCCAGGCGGCGAGGTCGGTGGCCTGCGAGAAACCAGGCATTGTGAAGGTTGATATAGGTGATTTGTTCTTGGTGGGTGTTTCGTGTCTGCGGTGCCGAGTCAGAAGCTGTGCAACCAGGGCTCTCTCAACCAAAGGCAAGCTTGGTGACGTGGCGGGTAGGTGGCATAGTATGGTACATACCTCGTGAATGGGGGAGATTTATGTAAAAGTTACTGAATGGGTACAGTAGGTAGCAAGGTTTGGGGTATCTTTTTTTTGTGAGTAAGAGAAGGAGGAGGAGGGAAAAGTTGGGTGGAAGAGAACGAGATGGAGGTGATGGAGGGGGCACGATGATGCTGCTCTGAATCCCAAGTCCCCACCAAACATCACAACGCTTCGGTCGGCTTCGCGGGGCAGAACGTGCGTGCTCTGTTCTGCTCTGTATTTGGCCGACACCGAGTGCTTGAATCTTCTCCATCACCAATCTTAATCGTACTGAAGCCGGGAACAGGCGGTCAAATTGTCATTGCTGACATATGATACCGTACGAAGTAGGTACTGACTTCTCCTGCAGTCGACCTTTGAGACCTCCAGTCTCCATCGACCGGACTGATGATCGATAAATGCATCGACAAATGAGGCTGCATCAACTCCACGTGATAATAATGATAGCACAAACGAACACTATTATTGCCTCAAATTCACGTGCGTGTAGCCGCAGTAGGTTAAAGCGACACGAGCGAATCGCCACGCCAACCCATGCAGAGGCAGCCCACCGAGAAGCTACCGGATAAATTCACAGTCAAGTCACCGCCGCCGCATCCTAGCATCAGCCTTGCAACACGCACAGACGACGAAGCAACGTCATCCCGATTCCTTTCCTTCCCTTCCCTTTGTAAGCATTAGTAGCATTGGCATTCGCGTTGGTAAAGGGAACCCTCTTTCGATTGGATATATAGCTTCTGCCCGCAGCACAAGCACGGGCATGGGATTTACCGATGGGAAAACAAATCATGAGAAAGGAGAAACAACAACCCCAATGTCTTCCGCTTTTCCTCCGTGTTTTAGAGAAATCCCCATCAATCGCAACCACTGACAAAGCACCTCCTCCGTTAGTCTATCGCTGGTCGAACGCGTTGGCCTGCGAGATACTGCCGCCCGCATCGCCAAGACCCTCCACGGGCCTGTTGTACGACCAGCCGGCGAATTGCTGCTGCATCGTTTGACTGAGCATCGGGCCGTCGACGTAGCTGTCTGCCGGCGCCTCGCTTGTGAACTCTTTGTCGAAGTTGCCCGTGTCGCGCTCGTCGAGCACCGAAGGCTTGAACGAGGGCTCGTACTTGCGATCGAGAAGCTTGCGCCAGTCTATGCTGTGGAAGAAGGGGTGTGCCTGTTTTCATGTCAGTTTGGACGGCCTCTCCAATTTCAAATACTATCGAGCGGCGACTTACCTTGATCTCCGATGCACCGTTGCTGCCGAGACGTCTTGTGGCATCGCGGTCGAGCAGTCTGGTAAGCAAGTCCCTGGCCGCAGGGGGTACCACGTCGGGCCCAGGGAAATGGAGCGGCTCGGCGAGGATTTTGCGGTACATCTCGTTCGTGTTCTCGTCGTAGAATGGCGGCAAACCCGTCAACATCTCATACAACAACACACCCAGAGTCCACCAATCGACAGCCTTGGTGTAGCCTTGTCCGTGCAGAAGCTCGGGCGCGAGGTATTCGGGTGTACCGCAGAATGTGTTGGTCTTGTCTTCATCTTTCATGTCCAGCTTACACAAGCCGAAGTCACAGAGTGCGATGTGGCCGACGTAATCGACGAGAATGTTCTCTGGCTTCAAGTCACGGTAAATGACACCGAATCCGTGCAAGCACTCGAGAGCACACAGGAGCTCCGCTGCGTAGAAACGAGATCGGTTGATGTCGAAGCGTTGCTCCTTTTGGAGGTGGTGGAAGAGCTCTCCGCCATTGACGAATGACAGCACGAGGTATAGCTTCTCTGGTGACTGGAATGAGAACTTGAGCGGCACAATGAACGGGTTGTTGATCTGTGCCAGCACAGATCGTTCTGCCAGGGTATGCGTGACTTCCGAGCGGGAGATGATGTGCTGCTTCCTGATGGTCTTGAGGGCGTAGATCCGCTGGGTATCCTTCTTCATGACCTGCATGACTTTTCCGAAGCTGCCCTTGCCAATAACCTTGAGCAGCTCGAAATCTTCAATCTTGAGGCTACGCTGCTTGTTCTCCACGTACTTGACGCCTATCCGCAGTGCGCCTGTGCCGTATTGTACATCGTGCCATTGAACACCGTTCGCCTTTCCGCTGATGGTCGGTGGCGGCATCGCGCCGTTCTTGTCCTTCTTGCTCTTGCTGTCTGCAACTGCGGCACCAGATTCCGCATCCTCGCTGAAAGTGGGTGTGATTCTGCAAGTACCAATGAATATGTCCTGCTGTCTGCCAGCATTTGGAGGCGCAGATGGGTTGCGCATGTACAGTGAAAGGCTGACTTCGGTAGTCCTGCTGACATCGAACTTGTACTGTGTGCTCTCTCCTGGCCACAAGGGGTTCTCTGGAGTTCCGGAAACTGCATTGACGAAGACCTGCTGCTTGTCGAAGTCGAGAAGAGCATAAGGGAGGTACTTGCTGTGATAGCGTCCGTGGGTGGACGGAACAGCGTTGATGCCACCAGCGGAAGACGCCGGGCGGTAACTTGCCTGCATCTGACTTGAGCCCGGTCTTGCGCTGTTACCCATGTACGAGCCAGCGGAAAAGCTACCGGTGGATGCACTAGAGCCATGACCCGGTCTCTGGAATGATGATTCCGCGCCCGGCGGCAAACTGAAGCCCCGGCCCTCGTGTAGTGTCAAGATCAGGATACCCGGCCTGACCTCAGGCGCAGGCGGTGAGATCAGAGCCTCTGAAGCGGCAATGTTCTGGGCGTCGCTTCCATTGCTGCTGGTGCTGTGTTGCAAGTTCGAGGTCGGAGTCTGGATAGAGGGGGTAGTAGATCCCGAGGGGGATTTCGCAGGGGCGTCGGTGGTGATGGTCGACTGCGAGGAGGATCGAGAAAAGGTGTTGGCCAGGGGCGCAAGGTGCGTCTCCTTCAACTCTATGCTTGGTCAGCGATGTGAAGTCGAGGTCGAGCGCTGCCGACCAGGTTGAGGGCCAGTCAGAGCGGAAGCGGCGGAAACATACTCTTGGTGAGTTTCCACGACATGCTGGCGGCGATGGTCGAGGTAGTGTTTGGTCGGAGGTGGGTGTGTAGGGAAGAGACGACGGTGGGAGCGACTTCCTAGAAGGAGGGGTAGAGAATGTGGGAAGGGAGAGTTGGAGTTGGCTGTGGGGAGCGGCCGGCGGTGGCGAATGGACGCAGGGGGTGGGCGGGTGGAGCGGAACAGGGGGGATAGGACGGCAGGATGGTTTGCCGTGGTGGTTTGCCCTCTGTCGTAAGGGCGGAGTGAATGGTATTTAGGGAGGGGATGGGCCGGTCAACAACAACACAGTGGGAGTCTGGCACACAGACAGGGCTGCTGGCGAGGGAGGATAGTTCCTTAGTTCAAGTTGGCGAGCGTGGGGTTGGTTGCTTAGACAAGGCAGTGCATCGATTGGAGCCTCGACCTTCAATATTCACTAATATTCAGTAATCCGTGTCAAGCACTAAAGACATCAATCCACGCCTCACTCTCTCACCGTCATCTGTACATCCGACCTCACTTACACCCCCGGGCATGACCGCGCATCCCGTCGCGTGACGATCCCAGTAGCTCCGCCACCCTACCCTGTCCGCGCTCGGACTCCACCACCACCCTACATCACCGCCCTCGACGCGCGCAACCGCTGCTCGCTGCTCGCCTGAGTTGACGACATTAATAAACTCGCATCCTCCGACCATCACCACACACCATGGGCCTAATCATGAAAGCCAAGGGTGCGCCCTCGAACAGTGGTGGTTCTGGCGGCGGCGTCAAATACATCTGCAACAAGTGCAGCAACGACATCACAAACACCGTGCGCATTCGCTGTCGCCATCAAATCTGCAAGGATTACGACCTCTGTGTGACCTGCTTCGGCAACGGCGAGAAGAGCGAGAAACACGACCCATGCACACATCCCTACAATGTCATCGAGCCGCACAGTATACCCATATTCGACGAGGGATGGGGTGCCGATGAGGAGCTTCTATTGCTGGAGGGAGCAGAGCAGTATGGGTTGGGCAGCTGGGCGGATGTTGCGGACCACATCGGCAACTTTAGGGAAAAGGATGAGGTGCGCGACCATTATATCAATACATACGTGAACTCCTCCAGGTTCCCGTTGCCGGAAAGAGCAGATCCAAGCGACACCACATTGAGCGACAGCATACCACGTGAGGAGTTTCAGGTGCGGAAGAAGAGACGCATAGAGGAGCGCAAGAAGATCATCGAATCCACACAAATTACTGGTCCTCTTCAGCAGAAGCCTACCAGCTCAGTACCCAGTTGTCATGAAGTCGCAGGTTACATGCCAGGTCGTCTGGAGTTTGAGACCGAACATCTCAACGAGGCGGAAGAAGCTGTCCAGCACATGCAATTCTCCCCCGATGAAGGGTTTAACCCGGTGACTGGCGCCCTCGAACCCGAGCTGGATCTCAAGATGGTAGTAATGGGCGTCTACAACGACCGTCTCACGGCTCGAACGGATCGCAAGCGCGTGATCTTCAATCACCGGCTACTGGACTACCGCAAAAACATGGCAATAGACAAGAAACGTACCAAAGATCAACGCGACCTCTATCACAAGTTGAAGCCTTTCGCCCGTATGATGTCGCATCCAGACTTCGTATCGATATCTGAAGACTTGGAAAAGGAACAAAATCTTCGGCAGGCCATCACGCAGCTGCAGGACTGGCGGCGAATGCGTATCAGCACGCTTGCTTCGGGCGAAAAGTACGAGGTAGAAAAAGCTGCCCGCCAGGCTCGCACCTCACAAGCACTAGGCCAGTTTGACCGTCTAGCAGGGAGTGTTCGCGGCAACAGGCAAGCACAGGCCCCTCATGAGACCGCACAAGCAGTCACAGAGTACACAACCAAGGACATACCCGTCCGTCTCACACCTGCAAATCCCGCTGCACCTGCAAACGGCACAAATGGCGTATCCAACGGCCTTACCACCCCGCCTATGCCATCGCCCAAATCTCGTGCTTCACTGCAACCAGTCCCGACTATAGTGCCTCTTAACATGAACGGCGACAACGCTCCTGATTGGCAGCTCCTGTTACCCGCAGAGCGAGATCTCTGCGTCAAACTGCGCATTCAACCCAAGCCGTATCAATTCATCAAAGAGAGCATTTTCCGCGAGGCTATGAAGCAGGATGGTAAGCTCAAAAAGAAGAACGTCCGCGAGCTGAGCAATGTCGACACCACCAAAGGCGGCAGGATCTTTGAGTTCATGCTCGAGGAGGGTTGGCTGGGGAATGCGGCGAGGGCTTGAGGAGTGATGGGAGCGCTGTGCACATGACGTGCATATTTTTCACCACCCTTGCCTCTATCACTCTCCCGGCGTTGTTTTGAGGTCTGTCTTGTCTTATTTAGCGCACTATAACCACACAGGAAATCGCAATGTTTATGTCTTATGGCCTTTGCCAATCACTTCTTTACATTCAACCTGTGTTAGCAAACATGTCTCGACGAGTATTGCCCGTAAAAAAAAGTGTGTATACGCTCTGCAGTCAGCCGATCTGCGATCACGCCTCTTGTCTGAACAAGGAGGTATGCATCCATGCCAACAAAACATCTACCGCACCCGAATTGACAGCAAAAACAGCTATGCCTAACAATCGCCCCCAACCAAAAATTCGCCATCAAGGAAGAATGTATTAACACGCTTGAGGATGCCAGAATCCGCTATACTACATTTCATCCCCGCCAACCACCCCGATCGCAAGCCCCTGGTCAACAGCCTACCGCCATCGCCGTGACTTAAGACTAACTAATCAACCAACAGCACCGCGCCTTTTTCCGCAGAATCTAGCAAAATCTATAGCGTCGACGGAAACCAACTCGAGAGCTGGCAAAACGCTTATGCTCCAACCCCGACTCCGGCTGTAGGTAATGTTAAGCCCCGGCCGAGCCTCCGATCACGAAAGTGCGAAAAGGATACCAAGGAGAGATATTCAGTCATGGCAAGGTGTTGGTTGATAGCCGCAGCTTGCAGTTCCGATCGGCCATCATAGCACAGAGAATTCCCACCGATAGCCTACGGGAAGGAAGATATAAGACAACAGATTCAACTAACTCATCTCTTTGAACAAATTAGATTTCAAGCGCCGCCAACATGACATCTGCAAACACAAAGCGGATCGACGGACGCCCTGTTCATTACTGTTATGGCCATCGGTGGTTTGACGGATCGTACGTGCAGGCATGGGATGATTTCCATGACTTGGAGATGGTTTTTTTTGAGGAGGGTGTTGCTTGTGGGATTGTGGAAGGATACAATAGGCTCCCCACGGTGGTGGTGTGGTGATAGTAATGTTATTATTATGGTTCTGCAGAATTCTCCAGGAGATGACAAGGTGATGAGGGCTTCAACAATGGGGAGGTCTAGGCCGTGGTCGTGGTCGTGATCGAAGGTCTTAGAGTCTTTCGATCTAGGGCTCAGCGTTGTAATGACTTCCATTCCCCTGGTCGTAAATCGTCGACGACACCAACGTTGGTACAGTAAGGCACAAGTCTCGCTGGCCTTCCTTAGCTGATGTCGGTTCTTATACTTTCGGTACCATTGAAGTTTGAAAAGTAGCGTCAAAGGTTGGATGTGACACCGACGATTTCGAACCTTCCCCTTCCCCAGGAATGTAACATGTGGTTGTGTGGCCTCACGCATGAGAGTCAAGGTCGAAAACTTTCGATGTATAATCGACAAAGGGCAAGACTATTGAATTGTTGTCGGTAGAGATTCCGGACGACAGTTCTAGGCTTGCTTGTGGGTTAATGATGATTCCAAATGCCCTAAACAGGGCCTGGGAATAAGCACTCAAGGAGTCAAGTGTCATCAATCGGTTATTTCCGTGAGGGCATCCTTGCGTGAACAACTTAGCCAAACCGTTAGGCTCCACCTTCGTAATCAGCCACTGGGGTCATGGGATCGAGAACGTTGCAGCGAGGTTCTTTCGCAATATTTGATACATATCTAGAGTATCTTCCATCGCGAGCGGTCTGACACCCGGAAAGTGATACCGCTTAGTTCCGTCCAGTTCGTGAGTTTCGGCAATCTGTGACAAGCAGGTTTTGAATAGTCAAAAGAGCCAGGAGATGTGGCAAAGTGAATCCAAGCAATCCACAGCGGCATCGAAGAGCATGGTTCGAAGGTCGATGCGAGCCTTGCTCGGTCTGTTTCGAGTCAATACAGGACGTATACACGTAAGAAAATGTCAAGTCCCTTGCAACTGACGGAGTTTCGAGCGTCGGCTGCCTGGGCCAATCAAATGAAAACAGTGTGATACCTAGTGACTGAAACCAGTGGTTTGAGGAACTGCGGAACGAAACTTTGCAGGCGTTTGCGTCGTTCAATGTAAAGTGCAGATTCGATGTTCTGGAGAAACAGGACGCACATGCTCCTGAGGTGGAGTGCGCCGTATCTAAAGTACGGAGCTCGGTCTCCTAGCAGTCTTGATGGTCCCTCACTTTTTGTCCTGACTGGATGAGCTATCTCTTGATTTTTCCGGTTAGAGAAATGCTTTTGCCATCAAACAGAATGGATGTCACTTGGGCCTATTCATGTTTTCCAAAGAAATACACATTGCGATCTTGACTGTTTGTGATGTTGTAGTCGGAGCGGAGCAGCTTGCTAAGGTCAATTGATGTGGCAGGAGTGCAGTTGCAACATTTTCGGGCTCCGTTTACTTCGAAAATCGAATGTCACCAATTGAGGCTGTTTCGAAGGACTCCCGGCGAGCAGCAAATGTTACAGCAGACGTTGTACTAGAAAGGCCACCTTACCATGGGCTTGGGTTAAGTTTTCCAGTCCCGTAGTCATAGAAACGGTTGTGGAAATCACCTCACCAGCGGCCGTTGAATCATCCCAACGCCGTGGATCCGGAATTCAAATAGTAGACGACAGACCCTGATGACAACTCGTCGACGCCTTCAAGTCAACAGCTGGCGCAATAGATGGGTCCAACTGGGGTGTTTCATGTCTCGGGATTTTGTGGTAGGAGCCGTGTCCAAGCTTCGAGGCCACCACACACTTCACAAGCCTGTGAAATCGCCAGTATACTAGGCAGCAGGCTTCCACGTAGATTGGTCTTACCATGCTGTCCCTGGCTAAATTGCAATGCATCAGGTTGAGTGATATTCTGATAGTCCAGATGCCTGCCACGTCATTGTAAAATCATTGGCTGAGTGCATCACGAGGAGAGAAACCGTTGCACCGCGCGACTCGGTCAACGGCAAATACCGGCCAGTTGGCTGACGTCTGCGGTGTAACGGACCGATGCATTCATGCGGATGTGTGACGAGACATACTTGCGGGGGTTTGTGGATGGCAGGCCGAAAGAGCCAGCGTCCGAGCCTCGATGGAGGAGTTGAGTCTTCTCAATCCCGGAGGACGAGACCGTCGAGGAAGCCAGGTTGTATCATGGCATGTGAGATGCCCAGTTCAGCAGCGTATCACTGCAAACTAAGGCAAATAGCTTGCTGTATCCGCCTCCCCGAGATGGGATGATTCAAACCTGTCACACGTCCGGCGTGGTCCATAACTCTCGAGAACGCCCGCGATGATCGTCGGGATACGGGTAGTCTCGTCCCGCACACGACCATCAATGACAGACCGCCACGTGTGAACGAATGTGTTGGTTGTGCCGAACGCTCGTGTGAGGGATCGTAAGGGAAGCTGTTCTTCCCACAGGCGTACATTGATTTGGTCTTAGCGAGCTCCTCAATTCGACGAGGAGATGGAGGCACGGTGAGTCGCTTATCCTCACACTCGCATTGTTGCCAACGTGCCGGCTAAGCAAATACGCGGCTCGCTGATATTTGCCTATGTGAATGCTCTTGCATTTACAAAGACCCGGTCACTGCAGTCCCATGCCGAGCCATACTATGTGCATTGAGGGCGAAGTAGCGTATATTTTGGCTTGGTCGAATGCGACAAGTCTCAAGGCCTCAACCCGGTAAAGAACAACGGGTTGGGCGGACTCATAGCCGTCCGGGTTCCTTGGTTTACTGATTCGCCCCAGCGTGTGAGAGCCAATGCACCAGGGTCTCGAGAGGTCCCCATGCGTTCGCTTTTAGACTTTGTTCCTTCACGGCTCTACTGGAACAATGTGTGCGTTATTCAAGCGACTGAACTAGGGCACGAGCAGGCTCCTGAGGTTGAGGGGACTTTTGGCTGCAGCACCGATGCCATGCCGATCGACGGTATCGGTATCTTCTTAAACAGCTTGAGCGTCAAATCGGAACGGCTGGCAGCCATTGTTGGGTTGCTGTTCATGACTACCGTCCAGCAATCTGCTGTGCTGTGTAACTCTGCACGCCACCTGTCCAGATGAACGTCTGAAGTTGCCGAGAACATTCGAGGACAGGTTCCAAACAGAATGACTGGTATTCTGCACCGGTTACCAGGATTGGCGAAGACAGGTACCTGGTCAAGTGGACTAACCTGTGGGCCCGTCAGATTACGCAGAGCCAATGAGCCACCGTTATTAGTGCAGTGCAATTCGGTACTTGGTTGCTTCGTGCTTGTTCGTTCGATGGTCGAGAAGGTCATAAGCATGCACATGTCGTGCTTCCCGTCGTTGCAAGAGACCTTGACAATCTGACAGTCTGGCAGGTGTCAACGTCAAATTCACTAACTTGGGGATTTATTTTCGCACAAGAAGTGACAGGCAGAACTGCAGTCTCGAAAGGTTAGTCGTCAACGACCCTTCTTTGCTGTGCTTCATTGACAAAGCAGCAATGCTCTCCGCAATGCCGTATTGTTGCTGACACACACGGCATAGTATAATGGCAGCACTGCCGCAGCCAACCGACAATGGAGTCGCAGTGCGCCACGGGCGGGAGTATTGTTCCTTTGGCCTGCAAAACAACATCAGCTGTGTCCCGGTGGACGATGTGCGTGATCCACAACCACGTTAATCCTCTGGTCTATTTTGACGTTGTACAGGAAGAAAACCAACGCTCCGACAGCCATGGGGCTCTCCTGGCCCCAATGCTGGTGTTTCTGGATTTTCCGCTCCCTGGTGTTGATTCTTCCTCGGTACTCGATTTGGGCTATGGTACAGGCACATGGTGTTCCGATTTCTTGGACGTTTACGAGTACCAGGAATGTGAGGTGAGTGTCACCCATGTACTTTCCAATCCACTCAGAGCATCTCCTTCGAATTGCTAATATGCTTCAGGTCGTTGGCGTCGACATCATTGACCGAGACAACACCCACTCCGGACAGCCAGAGAGCGACGGACATATCGGAGAAGATCACCATGTCGATGCCGCAGGATTCGAAAGAAGGGTGCACTGGAATCTCAATGCGTCAATCCAAGACATGCCATCTGACAGTGACACTAGGCTGAGAAGGGAGGTATTCCACTTGATAAACAGTCGATTCCTCACAGACGGCATCAACACGAAACGTTGGCGCAGCCTTGTAAAAGAGTGTTGGGAGCTTCTCGTACCGGGAGGATGGCTTCAGATGGTCGAGCCTGTCTGGATGTTTCAGTCTGACAACGGAAAGACTGAATTGTTGCAGCGTCTCACAGCGTGGTGGGACCACTATGCCTATGCCCTACAGCAAATGGACAAAAATGCCCGCATTGGCAGGGGGTTGAGTTCCATCATGGGAGAAGCCAAGTTCCAGGAAGTAAAGTCGGAAACTCAAAGCATTCCAGTGGCAGGCTGGAGGGACGGTGTGTTAGACTCTGCTTACATCTCTATGTTCATCGACATCAGTGGCTGACCGTTTCACAGATTACATACAGCAAGGGAACCGCCATTCCGAGCTGATAACAGAGATGTTGCGTACTCATTCTCTCGTACCGTTCAAAACAGTTCTAGGAATGAGCGATGATGAGTATGAGCGGATCGTGCAGGGGGCGATAGACGAGCTAGCGGAGAATGGTGAGATTGCGAGGATATACATCCATGTGTCGGTCTTGCTCGGGATTCGGAAATATCGTTCACTGATCATGGTCCAGGCATGTTGTATACGGACAAAGACCACCCGGGCCATGTGTTGGACTTGCAAGCTCTTCGGGCAGACCTGGTGCATCCTCATGTTGAGCGCAACACACGACGGAGACTTCCGTCCGACTACGGCGTCTACACCGTAATACTGATTGGACGCCCACCCGATCGCTCATACAGGCAGCGTTTGGCACGTTCGGCGGCAAGGCGATGATGAATAGTGAACGCGTCGATGATATACCAGCGTGAGTGATGGAAGAGAGGTCGTGTGCACGGAATGCGGATGTTGGTGCGAAAGGAAAGGATGATGAGATGAAGTGAGGTTAGAAAGTTAACGAGTCTCGGCAATTTCACGCTGCTACAACACCATCAATCTAAGGAACCGAGAAGATGGTAGGTTTGCCTTGGCACGAACTGTGTCACGAACTCAAACATGGGACGATCAACACTAGTCCGCACGGCACAAGCACGACTCTTGAAGACGTATATCGAATACACATCCGACGACTAAGTCGACGACGACGAACAATGTCGTGCACATGGGGGTTTCCTGACCACGTTGATGCTCAAGCTTAGTGACAACGAATGTCCTGTTGCCCCTACAACGACACTGTCTCAAGCCTAAAGATCTACGTACAGTGCCTCCATCCATCCCGACGCCCTGGTCATTGCTATCATTCTCCTGGTCCCGAGCCCAACGCTACAGCAAACAGTGCATATCACTGGTCATCTCGAGATCATACCGACAGGGGTAGGTGATCGCATTTGCACCTGTATGCGAATGCATGCGGTCTTCGTCTTAATGAACTCCCAGAGTATCAGACGGCTCTCACACCTACGGAAAGGAAATGCACAACATCACAGTCACATCACTTGTTAGCCGATAGGATTGCTCTTTGTAAATTGATGGAGTACAATCATGGGACCAGCACTGCACGAAGCACTATGCGCACTTGCCGAAGAATTAGCTGCTGGCATGCGGAGCCGAAAACTAAAATCTTCATCTATGTACCCAAGTACCTTTGCACTATTGGACTTACCGTACCGATAGGCACTTGACATTGCACTGGAACTGTTGATCGATACTTACATGTAGGTATCGAACAAGTCAAACGCGTCACGATGATGCAGAATGCAACAAGCAGAAGTCATTGGCGGGTTGCCTTACTTGGATCCTTCCATCGATTTCTACCTTTGCTCATGTAAAGTATCGAATGATCGCGGTCTTCGGCATCAGTTCACGTGCCGACATCCAATGTGGGTCGTATGGCGTTCCTCTGATCAGAACCTCGCACGGTTAAGGGCGAACATTCTTTGCACTATGCGCTGGCTAGATCCCACTGCCCTACAGCCGGCTCTACATGTACAGACTGAACCGGTGTCGCTTAGGTGCAAAGATCGCGTTTTGGCGATACACACAAGCACACCGCTTGCGGTTGATCTGCGGCGATATATAGCGTCGAATCTGCGACTTGACATCCCCGCGGAAGACCCAGCACATTTGTACTCGTGATGAAGTAGAGAAGCAAGTGAATGGGAGTATTGTCCCGCTCAATCGATGGGCGATGTGATGCGGGCAAGATCCGAGACTCGTAATCAGTTTAGCTTTGGCCCACCGTCTCCGTCTCCCCTAGACTGGAAAGTAACAAAGCTAACGAGTCGTGGTACGTGCTTTGGAGGTGAAACGCATCAGCCGCTATAATGCAGTCGTGGTGCGAAGTCAATAATATTGACTACTTTCAGCTACATGTACATTTTTGAGTGAAGGCCGAACAATTGAGGTACCTGTGGGTGTCATTGTTATTTTCAAAGGCCTGCCAACAGAATAGATTTAAAAATGTGGCGTACCGCATTTCCTGACCCATTATGCCCTGGCACTTCCCGTGGACAGCCCATCATCGAGGAAAGTGTCCGCCTCCGGTGATGATTTGCCTTGAGTCGAAAGGAAGATGAGCTAATGGTGCCATGACGGTCCATATTCGACGTGTGGTTTTCACCACCCTTAAGGATGATCGAACCAAACAATTCCGAGCTTCGCACCTTTGTCTCGCGTTGGCTCATGGTCGGGCGTTGGGCGCCTCCAGATCTCAAGAAATAGACAGGCGTAAGATTGGCCCACAAAACCCAACCAATCGAGCTTGCGATGCTGTATATGGTCGTACACAAAGTCGATCGACAACCCAGTAGAAGTACAAATTTCAGTAGCAATCCGGATATCAGCAGTCGCCCGAGTTGTGATCTTGAGCCAAAACGTAAGCATTACCACCGTAATGCTCAGTCTTCGGTGGCCGCCTCCTCGGACTTGCGCTTCTTCTTCGACTTCTTCTCGCCATCGTCCTCGCTGTCCTTGCTCTTCTTCTTCTTTTTCTTCTCTTTCTTTGCATCGCCATCCTCCTGTGGTGCGTCGTAATCCGCCTCTCTCTTGCGCTTCTTCTCCTCCATCTTCTCCTTCATGGTGTCGTCCCTCTTCTCTCTGACTGCACGCTCCTTTGCCTCCTTGCCCAAGAAGTATTCGCCGCTCTCGATCTGCTTGTCCAGCTTGCTCTTCTCCTGCGCAGGCGGGAATGGCGTGTATACCTTCTTGCTCTTGTCGGTGACATTGTGTGGTACCCTGCGCTTGGACAAGTTTCTCTTTTTGAAGTGGGGCAAGAACCGATCCCAGTTTTCGTCCTTGAGCTCCGGGTCTTTTGCGAGTTCACGCTTGATCATGAGCTCCTTGATGTGGTAGATGGGGTGGATGTTGGCCATGCAGTCGTCGACAACACGGCGCACTTCCTTGAGCGACTTGTAGCCACCCATGACGGAGACGGTGTTACCCTGAACCAGGATGTAGGTTTGTGTGAGCAGCTCGAGTGCCTTAAGGGTGCTTCCGTTGGGTCCGAGGATGCGCTGGCGGCGTTTGACGAAGCGGTCCTTGTTGCGCACTCTGCCTCTGATCTTGATGACATCGCACGACATGCCGTCTTCCAGCACCTTGATCGCCTGCGGCGCAGGAACGCTACGGGCCAGCAGCTTGATCAGGTCGCGTGCGTTGAGAATGGCTGCAGGATCGTAGGTCTTTCTGGTTGTCTTCACCGTCATGCTACCCTCAACAAGGTCAAGGGTACACGCGATGCCGTGCTTCTCCAGTGCTCGAGTGATCATGCCCCATGATGCCTTAAGATACTGTTCGCGGTACTTCGGAAATAAAGTCGCAAATGATGACTCTTCGCTGAGGGTGCCACCAAGGTTGTGTTCCGGTTTGAAAGCCTCCTCATTCCATTTGTCGATGTCGTCTGTGTCCCACGGCTTGTCCTTCTTATATGTGGACGGCATTTTTGCAGGTAGGTAGCGTGTGCGATTGTGGCGATGCGATCTGAAGAAAATAGGTCGCCTCGCTATAAAACGAGTGTGATGTTGCGATCGGGAAGAAATAGATGCGCTTCGCTATAAAATTATCTAAAGCGAAGAAAGCGATCGCGGCAGCCTCCCGCCAATCACGTCCAAGCGCGCTTTCACTCACGCGATCACATGCGGGGAGCTCTTGCTGCACTTATGCTGTGCCTCTAATGTGCTAGCTGCAGCAGCCTCTTCGCTGGTCAACCACCGTCAGACTCGACTACGCACGCTGACATGGCCTCTGCCGACAGACCGCGCACTTTTCTGGACATTGATATTAACGGTGAGCCTGCTGGCAGGCTTGTCTTTGAGCTCTTCGCAGACAAAACGCCAAAAACCTGTGAGAAGTACGGCATCAATTGGCGTGCAATCGCAAAGCAGGGATGCTGACAGAAAGTACGCAGTTTCCGCCAGCTCTGCACATCCGAGCACAATGGCCTTTCTTATGCAAAAGCGCCTCTACACAGAATCATCGAGGAATTCATGGTGCAAGGCGGCGACATTGAAAAAGGCGACGGTACGGGTGTAGCAAGCATCTACGGAGGAGAATTCGAAGATGAGAATCTCGGATGGCGAGACATGGACGAGCCGGGATTACTGGCTTCCGCAAACCGCGGCAAGGACACCAACGGAAGCCAGTTCTTCATCACAGTCGACAATTGCTCTCACCTTTCAGCGAAGCACACGATCTTTGGAAGAATGATTTCGGGACAGGAAACTCTCGACAAGATCATCAACGTTTCCGTCGACGCCAATGACAAGCCGTTGCAACCGGTGCTGATCAGCCGCTGCGGCGAGCTCGAGAAGAGAGGGAAGCAGAAGCAGAAGCAGGAGCAGTCTGTCGTGGAGGACAGTGCTATTTCTACCCACAGTCGCGATCGAGGGCGGAGACGCCGCAGCGGCAGTTCCGATATCGACATGAGCGCAAGTCCGCCGCCAAGACCTGTCCAACGAAACAGACGTCAGAGCGACAACGTGATTGACGAAGGGCTTCGCGGCAGGCCCCGTCAACGCTCCGCATCACACTCTCCGTCTCAGGCAATCGAGGAGAGCGGCGAAAGTGAGCCAGAGTCAGCAACAGAGATGCATAAGCGCAAACGCTCTCAAAGCCCAAGCCGTCACAACGCTGCTCCTATGCCGCACAACGACGAGACTTCTTATGGCCAGCGCAGACGACGGAGCTTGCCAAACCAGTACGCTGAAGAGCGAGCACGGCGGAACTATGGTGAAGAAGATCGATACCGGCCGTCACCTCGACGTGACAATCGCTACGCAGGTCGCCGAGACGACGCTCGCCCGAGGCAACGCCAAGATGATAGGTATATACCGCACGACCGTTTTGGCGACGATGGTAGGCTTGGTGGCAGCGGCGGTAGGCTGGGCAACGACAATGTTGGCGGTGAGAACGATCCTCCCGTCAAGTACAAGGGTCGCGGCTCTATGAAGTATCGCGAACCTGGGCGTTTGTGATTGTGAGTGGCTCAATTTCATCAATTCGAGTAACGACGGCATGAAAGTCTTTGCGCGAGCTATCGCTGCATAAATACTGTCTATTTGGCAATGTATCCTCATCATGGACATGCTTCTAGGTAGGTGAGAGGTGATGGTTGATGATAAGCGCGCCGACATTGTTTCAATGACGGCGTAAATGGCCGGCTTACACTGACGTTCAGGTCTTTATTGCGTTTGCAGGACACCTAATTCTTCGTCCTGCATAAACAACATAAATCAAATGCACGAGCATTACACCAAGGCAGACATTCAGACACGTTCTGTGCATTTTAGTTGCGCGATTGGGATCTTATCAGCGTTGTTCTGATGTTAACCTCGGTATCAAATTTCGCTTTTGAGGTGAACTCCGCTGAGAATCGTGGCGGGTCTTACTTGCGAGTATCACGCTGTTTCTGCCAACATGAATACATAACTAAGATTGACGCTCGTGATACTCGCTCACGCTCTGGCGCCACGAGTTTTCTTTCTGAGGTCTCCAAGACGGATGCAAGAGTTCCCGCCGGGGAGAGAATAATATGCTCTAGCGTTCAGCCTGATGTCGATGAACCTTCGTTGCACACGATCTGGCGTTACCTGCCTGGCACAGCCTTTGCTGACGTTGCAGACGTGGGTCTAGAGCCCGGCACACTACTCGCTGCACATACGAACAGCTCATGGCGGATGTCGATCTAGACGCTGGCAAAGTCCCGACTTCCGTCTTGCAGAGTAGGTAAGTGGCTGCGGATGTTACGGAACTGCTCTTAGCAGCTCACAATTGAGGTTCTTAGATCTCTGTATCAGCTTTACTACTACCGTCAAGCTATCGACCAGACGTCACTATTCTCAACATGGTGGCCTCGACCCAACAAGATGGTTTCAACTTCCGCGAGGGTTTGCGTTGGCTTGAACCTCGAACCACATGGATGTATCGGCCACTGCGGGCATGGCGCCAAGACGAACAAGATCTCATTACTTACTTTGGCATGTTGTACTCAATGGTGGTACGATGGTCGAGCTTACGTTCACTTTCCCCACGTCGCTCGGCAAAGCTTATTTTGACTCCACAAGTCTTACGTATCGTGGGGTTTGCAAGTACTTTGTACACGCAGCTTTCCCCTCCCCTCTCTTACTTTGACAAAGACATTTGGAATGGTGAAGTAGAAACCTACTTGGTGCGGTGCAACAATTGCAGAATTCTGCATAGATGTCATCCTTCAACCAAATCGTGAGAGCCTCAATCGCGCTGGCAAACGAACATCCTGACATTGTCATCAACGTCTAACGGCCTGGCAGTATCAGCCCTACGGTCGGAAGAACGGATCAGTATTGGATACGCTGGACACATGATGTACTCGGATTGAACGGCAGAACTTGTATCCAACAGCTCGATCCTGATGCGAGCATCCCGCGGAACTGCTCTCTCTCTCTCTCTCTCTCTCTCTCTAGTCGACACGACCGCTATCGAACTTTCATCATGGTTCCCAGCGGCGAAAAACGACCCGTGTTGGATCGTCTTCTCAACGCGCCATGCGTGCGGCTCAGGAACAGCTCTGACGTGTTCCTGCAGATTTGACACATCGACCCGTGCAGTACCGTTGATCGTCGAAGATCACTGCCAGGTACTAGCTACTATAGAGCAAGTTCGCTCGATTTCCCCTCTATTCTCCGAATGCGGTTCTGGATGGCGCAAACTATCGGCATCAGGTCGTTCTATTTCCAGTGCACACGATTGAGAATGTCATGCACTGGCTCTGTGAGTGGCCTGTCCGCAGGTTCCGATCTCGATATCCTGGATTTCAAGAACCATACTGTTGCCAGGAAAGACCTCAGACGCTGATATAAAAAGGACCTGGAGTGCCCTCAATTTCTGGTTTCGTCAAAATCACCAGTCTCACAAGATCATCACTATCTTCCAGACCACACTTTCGCTTTCTCAACAACATCGATCATCATGATGTACGCATACGTCGCCGCTGCAGCTCTCGCTGGCAGCGTTTCGGCGTCGGTCCTCCCTAGAACTGACGGCTGTTGCTTTCAGTTGACAGCTTCTGGTGGAGAGTCCGGCACCATTGGCCAGCTCGGAGACGGCCAGAACCGCATTGGAGGAGGCTACGCTCCGGCTACCTACTGTATCTCAAACGGAGAAATTACAGACTCGAACGGACGTGGTTGCATTCTCACCCCTCCCACCACCCAATTCCAGTGTGATGTTGGAGCGACGCCAACCGGAGGTTTCTCTATCAGTGCATCTGGCCAAGTGGAGTACAATGGCAGCGAGACTTTCTACGCTTGCGGTGCTAGCGCATCTGAATACAACCTCTACACCAAGCCCGTCGAGAACCAGAAAGACTGCCACGAAGTGAAGCTGTCTTCTGGAGGCAAGTGCGCAGGTAACGGTGGCGCTGGAGGATCGGGACAGTCTTCATCGGCGTCAGCGCCCAAGGAGTCTGCCTCCGCCTCTGCTCCCGCGTCCATGCCCTCGGCGTACTCTTCCAAAGAGAGCATGTCCGCCTCCTCGATGCCTGCGAAGAGCACTCCTGCAGAGAGCATGCCAGCTTACTCCTCGCCCGCTCCTTCAAAGCCCGTTGAAAGCAAGCCCGCGCCCTCGAAGCCCGCTGAGAGCAAGCCCGTCGAGAGCAAGCCCGTCGAGAGCAAGTCTGCGCCTTACATGGCCGGTCCTTCGAAGCCTGCTGAGAGTAAGCCCGTTGAGAGCATGCCCGCTCCATCGATGCCCGCAGTATGCCCAGCAGCACCGACAGTCACTGTGACTGTTACTGAGGCATGCCCTTCCGCCGCACCTCCGGCCTCATCCCCAATGGCTCCAGCTTCTTCTCCAATGGCTCCAGCCTCTTCTCCAATGGCTCCAGCCTCTTCTCCAATGGCTCCAGCCTCTTCACCAATGGCTCCGGCCTATTCCATGCCCAACAGTGCAGCTCCGCCAGCTGGAACACCCGCCTCCCCGGCTGCCGGCGGCTCTGCTTGTCAGACCTCCCTTACTGGCGCCTACCAGACTCCTCACTTGATCGTCCCCATCTCTTCTGACAAGCCCGACGTCGCCCAGGGCACATCCTACTTTGGCGAAGTCAGCTCCACTACTAGCTCAATCTTCAACTTCGACGTCCCCGCCGAATACGCCGGAAAGCAGTGCTCCATTGTCTTCCTCTTCCCCGAGAAGAAGGACCTGACCACCGCCGACTACACTTTCTCCGGTTCCGGTAGCCTCGGTTGCAGCGAGCTCAGCTCTGCTGCGGACCAGAAGACCTCCTACAGCAACGCACCATCCGTCGCTAAGGACCTCGGCGATGTTGCCATCCAGCCCGGTAACAGCTACGTTGTTGCAACCGGCGACTGCAAGGCAGGCACCACCCAGTCCATCGAGCTTTCTTCTAAGGGCGGACTCTCGCTCCACTTCTTTGAGGACTACAACCCATCTCCTCTTGGCCTCTACATGACCTCCTGTTAAATGGACATTCTCGACAATGGAGGGTTCAGGTACCAAGGGAAAACGGAACGAAAACGAAATGTACGACAGATGAATCTCCACGGCGGAGACATAACGACCGATCACTCCTTCAACAACTTAAAAATATAGTAACTATGTAATATAATACACTCCTTTACTTGAACAAACCGACTTTGGGATTGAGCGCCGAAGAGAAGGAGGTGGTTCCGCAAGCTGTGCTGGAGATGGTATACGACAATTGGGTGAGCCAGCAGTCTTGTTCGCTTGCAGAAGGGTGCTCTCTCTCTGGCATCAACATTTTTTGGCGTACGAGAGTCGCTGGTTCCACCACGTAGCGACACCCGGACCAGCGAGAAACTGCAACACGGAACCTGCTCTCTCACTGGCATCGGTACGTCGAACACATGCGACAGCCGCTGATATTAGCTCGCGTCGATACTAGTCCCTTTGAGACACTCGTATATGGAAGCTGCTCTCCCACTGGCATCAGTGCCTGATTGACATACTGGAGTCGCTGATATCATCGCTGACGGGTATTCAGACCAGTGAGATACGCATAATTCGAATGAGCTCTCTCAGTGGCATCGGTCCATCGGAAGCGAACAAGAAATGCTGATACCAGCTCGCGTCGATACTCAGACCTCCGAGATACGAGTATCTCACAAGTACTTTCTCACTGGCATTGGTACACTTTTAACATACGAGAATTGCTGATATCACCATTTGTTAATGACCTTGCAGACACCATTCATGCCGGCATGCTCTCTCACTGGTCTCGCCATCTCTGACGCATGCGGGAGTCTCTGGTACCACCATCTGTAGTCACTCGGATCAGTTGGTCCAGGAGGGCACCAATGAATTGCTGAGCTATGGCTCGAGAAATACTGCCATATCATCTGCGGTGTGTTGCCTGAGAGTTCCTGAGCCGCATTCGATCGCAGGAAACACTAGTCCTATAGTCCGACGAGCTGGGTGAAGAGTCCTTACCAGTCGGATCCATGTTGCAACCATGGTGCACTGGCGGGTTCCTTGTGAAGTGAATATGGTAAGGCCATCGAGACAACGCATCTTAGTCTCCAATTGCTCGCTAGCTTGGCTGACCTCAGGTGGTGGTATCAGCGACTTCTGCATGCTACAAAGATGGTGCGACCATTGAGAGAGCCGAGCTTGAAGAACAGTGCCTCGTTGGCTCACGTATTTCCAGGCACTTGAGCACGCGTGCCCAGAGTGTTCTTTTTCGAAGGTCGCAATGATTGCGTTCAGTCTGGCTTCGATTACTCAAGCACGCATGCCAGAAAAATCTTGGTTGTTAGCTGCAGTGGCCTCGTTAGCCTGCGCGGTAGCACGTTCGATGAGCTCTCGGGCGGGACCTTTGTAGTCGTGGGCTTCGTCTTACTTAATGTTACATGGCTATTGGTACCAGCACAGCAACACTCACACAATGTTCCTGCTCAGCAAGCTCGCTCTGCACTTTCTCTTCTTAGGTCAAAGCCGCTTCAATTCGATCGGGAGGCTTCGACACGAGATCAACCCTCCGAAAGCATTCATTGCGGAAGTGGTTTTACAGCTTGGCGGATTAGGCTCGATGCGATTCAATCGGGTGATCTTGATACGATCTTAGGTACGCGATCTGTACACTACAGATGTCAGTGTTACTCACCCAGTAGAATGTGATCGTTTGTGATCTAGGAATGGTCACTGCTCAGATTCTTGCCTGAGGTCGAGCTTGTGAATGAAACAGTAAAAGACATTTGATGTGTTGTATCTGTCCAAGACTGGATACCAATTATCGTGGTATAGGTCAACCACTGCTTCAATGCCCGCAGGTTCCGAGTATGAATGTGTACACTGCAAAACTCAGTGACTCCCGGACTTGTATCGAGATCGAAATCCAATCTACGTAAGATATACGAAATCACTACACGCTCATCTGCGCACCTTTTATAGGATATGGTAGTGATTTACTGATGGTGTTGTACACAATGTGTGCATGTAAGGGTGGTTAACAGGAGTGGTCGTCGTTGGACGCAGTCGGTTCTGACCCGCGCCACAAAAAAAAAAAAGATAAGATTCTTGTCCAAGTCCGCTAAAAAATTCCAGCATCGAAAAACTCTACGGAATGCTAGATCGAAAGGAATCACATCGAGTGTTAGACAACGTTGTTCCTGATGATGCAGAGAACCTTGGAAGGCTTACTTGGCCCTTTGGATCGTAACCTCTCGTCGCTTCTAGAAAATCAAGATATATAATTTTTGATCCTAGCCTTCATCTCATCAACAAGGTCGGCTGGCCCAATGGCAAGGCGCTTGACTACGAATCAAGAGATTGCAGGTTCGATCCCTGCGTCGATCAACAATGAGCATTGCCATTAAATGCAATCTTTTTTATGGTTTTTGGGCAACTTGGTATCCTTGTTGTAGTTGGAAATGAGTTTTAGTCGTCCGAACTTTTTGGGCAGCGACTCTGCTGTCTTTTCTTCGAGCATAGGATTCGACGACGTCTGCATACATGCGGGATCACTATTGTCCGATGAGGAGAGAAGATGGGGCCGTCGAATAGTGGTGTTATGTCATTTTGTTTGGAAAAGCTGGACTATAGTGGCTTGTCACATTATTGCATGTCTTTCCTCACAAGCCAGTCGACGTCTTGAATACCTCGCGATTCTCGTGTTGTCGTCTAACGATACATGTGTGGAAACAGAAAGCGATGGAAGTGTGGACCTGTTTGAGGAGAGAGGGGGAACATTAGACTCATCTAATGATTGTCTTCCCTTCAATGGACGATTTACACGACGTTACGAGTGACATATTACAGCAACTCGCGTGGAAAATTCAGAGAAGAGAAGAGATCGATGGAAAAAAGATAGTACAGTAATTTCACTTTTCTCATGAGGGATAAGCCGTAGCTGCATCACAATGCCTGTAGCAATGATAGATAGATAAAAACAAACAGCGCCTTCGCCAAAACGCACGACGTAATAGACATCCTCCCAAATCAGGAAAGGACTGAGCAAGTCTCGACTTTTCTCTTCGCCATCCTCTCGGATCTCTTGTTCGCCCAAGAGACAGCATTAACGAAAGAATGGGGTTACCGATATAAACAAAAATAGCAATCATGATGGCGTCGTCGCCTTCTAGGCAGAGTCCGAGCTGTTACCATCGCGGAAGCCAGCCTTCTCGTCCTCTTCCACAAGAGTCTCGCGGCCGGTTCCATTGGCCTGGGCGACCTTGGTCGGGCTCAAAATGCCGCTGCCGTTACCTTTGCCGCCCTTGCCTTTGGTGCGCTCGAAGAAAGTGCTAACTTCAGAGCTCCAGCCGTCCTCGTCGACCTCGTCGCTCTTGTCCTCCTTCTCCTGTGTGCGGCGGAGCATGGCAGCTTCCCAGTCGGCGCGCATCTCCTCGACGCGCTGCTCGTAGTCCTTGGCGGCGTCGTAGTGCTTGCCGACACCGCGGATGCGCTCCCAGAGGGACAAGTGCTTGGGGTGGATGGCGACTCCGTGGTAGTCAGCTTCACGGCCATCGCGGATGTATTGCCAGCGACGCTCCTGCTCCTTGAGATCAAGGCCGGTGGTGTCGGGAAGGAAGAGCCAGGTGAGGAGGGCACCGCCAAGACCAAACCAGGGAACGACCATGAAGCGTGTGGGGATATCGATGTAGTTGTAAAGCACAGCAGCGAGAAGAGCACCCATCTTTCCAGCGGCGGCAGAGAAACCGTGAGCGGTGGCGCGGATTGGCGTAGGGAAGACCTCGGCGGCGGCAATGAAAGTGACACTGTTGGGACCAAACTGGTTGAAGAACGAAGAGAGGAAGTACATAGCCATGAAAGAGTTGAGGCCAGGTCCCTTCGCGTAGTATTCGTAGTTGAAAGCCGGGATGACGAAGAGGATGAAGTCGCAGAGGAAACCGATGATCTGCATCCACTTGCGGCCGTAGAGCTTGTTGTCGATCATGAACGAGGCAAGGTAGTAGCCGCAGAGAGCGACACCAACGTTGACCAAGTTCCATAGCCAGTTAGTCATGACTGAGGAGTTGTTGGGGTTGAGCGCAGCGATGAATTGAGCCTGGAAGAGCTTGTTGCCGTAGAAGAAGACGTCGTTGGCGAACCAGGCGCCGGCGGTGGCGATGAGACGGGGACCGAAGTAAGTGAAGGTCATCTTCAGAGACTTGACATCGTAGCCAGTAACGGACTGCTTTTTCTTCGCGATCGCCAATTGCTTCGAGGCGGACTTCATCTTGTAGAAACGGAAGTAAACGAGCCAGAGCGTGCCAACAGCCGGGATGGCGAAGGAGATGCGGTAGGTCCATTGCACCGAGTTCGTGGAGTAAGGAGGAGTTCCCTTTCCGGAGTGGAAGATCAAGAGCAAGAGGATAAGAAGGACCTGGTTGAGGAATTGACCCCAACCTTGCATCAGGAAAGCCGAAGTAACCTTGCGGCCACGGTGAAGACGGTCGTCGCGAGTCGAGACTTTGCCCGAGCCAACGGCGTTCTCCATACCAGAGGTGGCAGTCATGGGGTACTCGCCACCAACCCCGATGCCGTAGAAAAATAGTGACCAAACGTAGCAGATGACCCAGCCGTCTGTAAAGCTGGTTAGTTGAGCGCTCTCTTCGAAGTCCACGGTTCATACATACTGAGTGTAACACCCCAGGCGGCTGTGAGCATGAGAAGACCGACGAACATGATAGTAGCGTCCTGGATCAGACCAAAGCGACGGCCCATCCAGTCACCGATGATACCGACGAGGATTTGACCGACAATGATACCGATGATTTCGAGATATTCGATGGACTGAACCCAAGTTTCGTTGCAGACAGTGTATGAGCCCCAGCAGTTGGGGAAAGCAGAGGCGAGGAGAGGCTTGACGTTTCCGATGGAGAACAGAACGTAACTGGAGGATTGTTAGTAATTCATCTGACGATTTCCGAGATTCGATGTGACATACCCTTCAAGCAAGAGACCGGCACCAGGGATGACCATGTTACGCATGTAGTAACCGAGGGGGCTGAGAGGGTCTTCCTTCATCATACGACCGATAGCCTTGAGTTCTTTCTTGGCTTCTGCGGAGTCGACCTTGTTGACGAACTTGATGCGCTGCCAGATGGGCATATCTGCCCAGTAGGTGCCAGCCTCATCGTAACTGTCGTCGGGAAGCAGTAATGACTTGAAGACTTCCGATTCATTCTTGTTCATGACAGCTTCGTTAAGAATGTCGGCAGTGGCAACATGGTCACCGGTTCGGTTGGGACCGTGAGGAGCGGCAATGCCGTAGTCACGCATGGAGTGGTCGCCACCCATGGTTGATGATGTGTGTGAGAGCCGGTGAGATGTTGCAAGTTATCGCTTAAGCGAAAAGTGATAAGAAGGTCAGAAGCCTTATGAAGAAGCTCAAGGACAAGCTTTGTAGGCGTTCTGGGCGGCGGCTTGCTCGGCGCGAGATGATGTGTGCCCAGTGACCGATGCTCGTTGAAGACGGGCTAAGCTGCGTGGTGGGATTTGGTGGTGGTCCCAGGACAGCGTGCTCGTCGCGTGTGAGAGTCGCACGTTTCGCAGCAGAAGCTTGTGAGTGGCTCGCGGAAGCTGCTAAAATGCGCAAGGATCCGAGATGACCTAAACGTCCTATACGGAGACGAATAGCAGGGTAAGATCCGACCGCGTGGTTTCGGGGCTTGGTTGTCGGTAGCGAATGCTTATACCTGACAGCCGCTGTAGAGGAGGAGGGTGTAGCAGAAAGATGCAGAAGAGGCCTGGTGGAAAGGCTTGCTTCTTCCTAGAAAAATGAGAACACTGCGAGCGATGATGAAAGGTGGGAGGCGGGCCGTTTTGAGGTAGTGCTGTAGACTAATGCTATGGCCAACGTGTGGAGTAGTGGGATTGACTTTCAACGAGACTCAGGCGCGCCAGGACTCGCGAAAAGGTGAGCAGACTACAGAGTCTCGCCGGTTGGTCGAGGCGACTGCCGTCTGCCCTATTTTTTCTAGCCAGGTGCCACACACGCTTCCTGCAGACTAGGAGACGGCGCAAGCAACTTCTTGCCGGTCTGGCTGGCCTTTCCTTGTGCCGGGCAGGCGCCATCTTGGGCCATTTTCACGGTGGGCCGCGGTCAAGCCGTCTGATCTTTGTCTGTGCCGACCGCTGTCTTCATCATCGAGCCCGTCTGTGCCACGACCGATTCGACTCTCTTTAACAGCAGATACCCGCCTCTCGCATTTGAATTCTTCCGTCGACGCCGAGACGGCCGCGGCGGCATGCCTCTGCTGGCAAGGCGCGACAAGCATTGCCCGTTGAATTGCTTCACTGGGCTTTACCGTTTGATGCCAACCCGCCAAGAAGTGTCGTTGTTCCATCCCACACTCAGCCAATAAGCGTGCGCAAACCAGGCACGTTTTCTCGAAGGTCGACGCTAGAAACTCTCGACCCGGCGCAGGGTGCGTCTATCACAGACCCACCCTCACGGCAAGCGGCGGAGAAGGCGGAGCGTAGCATCGGAGCTCTACTGTAAGGAAAGTAAGAACTGTAGTAACATCGCCAGTGGCAAGATTAAGAATGGCACGTGGATGGCACCAGCGTCGACATCAAACACGTCCAGGATGAGGATGCGATCAAGGCTCAGAAGGGTGAGGTGGGTGACATCGGGGAGGTTCGCCTGGCTCGAATGCTTTGGCCCGACCCCGGACATCGACCCTCAGCAACACCAACTCATATTCAAACCGCATTCAAAGAGTGGCGTTCGCTTAAGAAGCTTGGTATTCTTGAACAAGCCTTTACTCGCTGCTCGCGTGCTCACCTGCTCGATGCATCCACTGCAGAAATTTTCGAGTCGCGTGCTCGCTTGCCCAAACCGCTCTCCCTCTGGTATGTCGCGTGTCTACTTGCCCAAGAGAGGTAGCCTAGGCCACGCATGCCATGCACCTCATATTTACGTTGAGACGATCCACGGAGTAACTAAACTAGGTCTGTGTGGTGAAGACTCCACTGAGGGTACCCGGGGTTGTGGGTTAGGGAGTAGGATAGACAGATGGAGGACCCTCTTGAAGCCATACAACCTTTCACTCCCAAGCACGTGTTGCCCATCCAGGCCGACCTTCCTAATGCCGCGTTGCAAACGATGGGACGTTCCAATGATAGACTGGGCGAACCGAGGCTGGAGAGAGCTCGTTGTTCTCACCATCAGGAAAGGTGTCTCGATCCACGATCTCAGGCGTTCACTTCCAAATGATCCTTGTAACCCAAAATTTCATTTATAGTTTGGTCATGCAGCAAGGCGGTATGCATACAGCTCCTGCCTTTTCGCATCTTCCGTGCAGACTGCAAACTGCACGGTTTCGGTTAGTCGGTCCGAGGTATTGATGTGTGTTGTGTTAGGCTGAATTCCGAGTAGACGACAACGCAACGGGAATGTCATTTCAGATGGAGTCGATACTTCGATCTATCCTTGGAGTGCCTCAGACCCGTTGAAGTATGGATGTCTTACTACTTGTTGGAAGTTGACAATTGACGGATGTTCGCGCATGTCACTTTCCATGTCGAAATCTGTAGGAAACGCCAATTCGTCAACGCAAACACATCTGGCTACATGAACATAGTGCTGACATTCACCGGATGTATGTCTATAGAGCCGGGAAGAAAGTGGTTGTGGTGGTTCAGATGTTCTCGACTGGACCATAGGGTTAGGGTTGGGGTGCGTATGTCCGAGCCTAAAAGTAGTGCATAAAGCCTGGTGATAGCTCCGTGGAGAAAGAGCGCATACGAGAAGAGAGCTGGCAAAGTAGTTGACGACGCTCTTGGAATGCCTGTCTGAACGTTGGCGGCCGTCGGTTTATACACGTTGTATGGCTTTCAACTTCCTGATAAGCGGGTCGGTCTGAAAGGCTTGAATGATGGCTTATGTGATTTTCAAGCAAGCCGGCCTCCCGACCGAAATATCAAATACAAACCACCTCACAAAATAAAAGATCGATCCAGTCGATAGCCGGTAGTCTGTTTAGTCGTAAGGAGTCCAGCTTGTGCCAAGACCCCGCTTCCTGACGGATTTTGCAACCACGCAAGTCGGAATTTCACTTACGGCTGCGCGCCTGCCTTATCAACGCCAACAACGCCAATATCAAAAGGATGTGCTCAACAAAAGCAAAAGAACAGGGTCTTGCCCGGACTCGAACCGGGGACCTCTCGCAATTGATTGCTGTCGCAAACCCTAAGCGAGAATCGTAACCACTAGACCACAAGACCTGCTTGATGGAAAGTTGAGACGGTTCGGTGATAGTTGAAGCTGCAACGCATCAGACCAACAGAGGGATGCAGGAAGAGCGCAAGAACCAGAGAGTAGACGGCCAGATCGGTCGAACGAACACGGATGCTCAGGGATCGATAAGTATGAAATTTCTCCTCCAGACCAGGAAAATTGCCGAACCGGCAGACGGAGTAATTTTCTGCAGCACTCCAGCGTTGCCCATGTGTAGCAGGTCACGACAGCCCAGTGTATCGAAACATAGGGCGTCTGGTGTCTGGGTGCATCACCAGCATGAGATGAACGTGGCCACTCCTGGGAGAGAAGAGAGCTCAGTCGTCGGACGATTCGAGTAAGCGCTCGAAGTCTCACATTCGCTTGCCAGAGATGCCGAATGGGCATACGAGCCCAGGATGTGTCTTTCGAACAGGCTCATCGATTCGGGATCGATGTAACTCGGTAATCATCGTTTCCTTTTTTGCCAGGTAAATTCGAGATCAGCTTTGATTGCGTGAGCACTGGCAGACCTGGGCGACGACGGAGCTTCAGCTTAAGCCGGTATCGTCGAGACGATGGAATGGGTCGCTGATGTACATGTAACGTGTGCTTGATACGGCGGAGTGCGGCCAGTGGCGATCGAGGAGGACTATGTTCAACTGATTCTTTGCAGATTTGGTGGTGTTTTAACAAGATGTAAAGGAAGTCATTGCGAGTAGAGATATCCAAGTGCAAACAGATGTTCATGTTCGTGTTGACAGAGTGGCAAGTGAGGGTCACAGTGATGCTCTGAGGGGCGATCGACAACCCCAACCCTGAAACCCTTAATTCAGTCCCGCCTGCCTCGAGTCGCAGAATTGAAGGCCGAGCAACTTTCTCGAAACCACCCCAATCATTCCAAGATCGCGCACCCAAGATGTCGAAGCGCAAAAGATCGCAAGACGACTACGAGAACCTCAGTCGCAACAGTGTAGGCCAAACACTCGCGCGCATCAACGGCGCATCACCACTAGCCGATGAAGCAGCCATAGACGGCGCCCAAGACGAGCACAAAAGTCCCGACAATGGCGACGACTGGGAGGTCGCAGGCTCAAAGAAGAACAAGAAGAGGAAGAAGCAGCCTACAAAAGAGCGTGGAAACTACCCGGAAATTGCATATGCGGCTCATGCGAGACTGCAGAGCTATGTAAAGATTCACGACTTGCAGAATCTCGCGCTCTACCTGCTCGCCGATGGAACTGCGCCGCAATGGTGCTCAATAAAACACCACTCGGGCGTCCGTAAAGTCGTCACTTTGATGGTACCTGGTCTCGAAGCTGGTATGTTCAACGGCGCCATACCCTTGGAGTCTGTGGTTGCGCCAGTAGAGGAGGTCGAAGAAGAGAAGAAAACAGAGGAACCACCAGCCGAGCCAAGAGAGAGCCAGAACATCTTACTCGGTGGACAGTTGTTTGGTGGAGCTCCCGCTGCGGACAACGGAGTCGAGGTCAAATCACATGCTTTGCCCCAAGAGGCAATAACAGCAATGAAACCGGAACCTGTGAACCGCCGCAAACTGAACATATCCCCTGATGATTACTATCCCACCAAGCTTGACGAAGAGCGGGTACCAGAACCGCTTCTACCCATTGGCCAAACTTTCACTCACCTCTGGCCCATCAAAACCGCTGGCGACGACAGGAACTCGCGTATGCATTCACCACTGGCTTCGATGCTCACAGCGCCCATCCCAAAGACCAAGGAAGAGAAAAACCGCAAAGGCCCACAACCACCAGCCGAAGGTCGTAACTGGAAGAATAAGAGGACGCCAGTGACAGAACTACTGGCCACGACTGGAGAGCTCATGGACGAAGGATATGTGATGCACCCTGCGCACTTCTCGGAACATCGTGATCTCGGACAAGCCGAAGCAGAGAGCAGAAAGACCAACAAGAAGACTACTGAAGATGGCTGGGTCGACACGAACGACCTCACTAAGCTATCAGATGGCGACGCTCCAAAAGACCAGATCGAGGATGGATCTCTGACACAAGGCCGAAAGGTTTTGGCCATGGACTGTGAGATGTGTATCACGTCACCTGAAGGTGTGACGCCGCAGATCTTCAGTCTCACCCGCATCAGCATTGTCGACTGGGATGGAGCCGTCGTGATGGATGAGTTCGTCAAACCTGAAAACCCAATCACCAACTACCTGACACAGTACTCGGGCATCACACCCGAAATGCTCGATGGCGTCACCACAAGTCTCAAGGATGTTCAAAACAAGCTCCTCGACATCTTGACACCTCAATCTATCCTCATCGGACACAGTCTGAACTCCGACTTCAACGCCCTGCAGATCACCCATCCTTTCATCATCGACACCGCACTGCTCTTCCCTCACCCTCGCGGTCCTCCACTCAAGTCTTCGCTCAAATGGCTTTGCAGCAAGTACCTGTCTCGCGAGATTCAAAAAGGCTCTGGCTCTACCGGCCATAACAGTGTTGAAGACGCCCGCGCCTGCTTAGATCTGGTCAAGCAAAAGTGCGAAAAGGGCAAGCTATGGGGAACATCCGAAGCAGCAGGAGAGAGCATCTTCAAGCGCATCGGCCGCGCCATCCGCCCGAAGCGTGACAAGGTGAACCCCATCGGCGAAGACGAGCACCGAACCGGAGCAGTCGTCGACTGGGGCGAGCCCACGCGCGGCTTCGGCGGCAACGCCAGAATCGCCATCGGCTGCGAGACGGACGCCGACGTGGTTGCAGGCATCAAGCGCGCTCTTACAGGCGACGAAACCGGTGAGAGCATGCCGAGAGACGGCGTGGACTTTGTCTGGGCACGCATGCGCGAGCTTGAAGCCCGGCAAGGCTGGTGGAACCGGTCCAAAGGCGTCGACTCGGACGCTTTGCGCAATTCGGCGACGGCTTCCAGCACCGATACGCCGCTTGCCGATGTTGTCGCGCAGACGAGCAAGTACATTCGCGAGATCTACGAGTCGCTGCCGCCTTGCACTGCTTTCATCGTCTACTCGGGATCTGGCGACCCCAGGGAATTGTCGGAGATGCAGGCGCTGCACACGAAGTTCAAGCAGGAGTACAAGGTCAAGAAGTGGGATCAACTGAGTGTGCAATGGACGGACGTTGAGGAGCAGAAGCTGAAGAAGGCCTGCGAGAAGGCTAGAAGGGGTATTGGCTTTATTGCTGTCAAGTGAGGCGAGCGCGACCTTGAGTGAAGCTATTTACCACCCGTTCATAATACGTGCAGTCCAGCTGAAAGACGTACCTCACTACCTACACCGCGAACGGCCCGAACTTTACTCCCCGAACCCAGCTGTGCGATCCGACTGTCACCTGCCTACTTGCATTGCATGTAGGTGTACCGCGGGCAGTACCTAGGCAAAGGACAGCTACGCCCAAACCCCTCAATCGAACATGCATGACATACATCTCAATCCAGACGACTGCATGGACTCCGTACGACTTCAGGGCTGGCTCAGATACCTGATTCACATTAGGCAGTTGACAATGCATGCGTGTAAGTGATAAAATGCAAGCCACTGCCGCCGCGAAAGTGAGGAGACGCAGGGATCCGTTTGTGGGCGGCCGCAGGTATGTTGTGTAACGAGGGGGAAAAAGTACGACTGTGTCTTCATGTGTGACAGATGTGTATATGTGCGTGTGTGGGTTTGTGATTGTGAGGAACTTTACATGTAGGCATTGTAAGCGGCAGGCTTGACTTGGGTGGGCATTGTTTTGGTGAATGGAAGCAACCGCAGTCTATTGACAGGTATCAGCAGGCATCGAGTCGACACCGTATGTACGTCTGGTGCTCTCTGGGACCGGTAGATACTGTGCGTGCTAAAGCAATACTTGATCCGTCGTAGTGTTCCAAAAACTCTGGACAACAGCGTTCTGACACTGAAACGGGTACCCAGGTACTTGATCACCAGAATGCTTGGAGTCAACTTGTATTAGTGAAACATGTCAAGTTGATCAAAGTAACAGTAGCATGTATTCAAGTAAAGGCGGAAACGGGGATCGGATGCCGGCAATCGAATAGTTGGTTTGTGTGAAGATATACCTATTATAGGGTCTGACTTATGCGCAATGTTGAGTCTAGGTAAGGCACCTGGATTAATATCATACGATTGATGATGAGTGAGTATGATTATGTCAGATAACTGCCTCAAAACACGAAGGTGGAGACTCGACAAGGATAAAGTACTGTATCTGTTTTCTGATTTCAGTACTTACTGTACATGTAGGTAGTCTACAGCATCGTACCTTCCACATTTGTTTTACAACATGACAGAGTTTGTGAGTTACATAGTAGTACTATACCAACAACAGACAAGTATCCGCGTCTGATTGTGTGATACATGGAATCCGGCACACTCCGAAACCTTTAGATTTACAGGCAGATTGTGACACGCGATCGTCAAGTAGAAACAAGAGATGATCAGCCAAGGTGAAGTCAAAGACCATGTCGATCGTTCAAGACAGGTGGAGTCGCAGGATCCCATGGAAAAGTAGGAACCAACCCCGCCAATCGAGTGTGACGGGCATTCACGTGAGAAAGAAAGGAGAATTTCCCGTCCACGGTTGTACCAACCACAACACGAGACTGGCTTTTTAGCCTTTCATGTACAGGATGGAGTCGTATCTCCAAGGAAAAGGTTCTGCCCTTCGTGTTTCGAGTCTTTGCTCCGGATGGTGGCCCACATGCGCGTAGGGCTCCATTGCGGCGCTAAGCGATACCCAAACCGGATCCCAATTTCTGACAGATCGCATAAACACTACAAGGCGCAAACTTTGACGCAGATGCTGATGTGTCATGCACGCACATCTTAGATGACAAGCCCACATACCGAGATACCCTTACAGCTACGACCGCCCGGTTACGTCTGAGACATACGACCAGTCACCTACGATCTGTTTCGATGAGACAAGATCGATTGTCGCACAGACGGGAGACACCTCAGCTAGGTCGACTCTTTTTACATAACACCTGGCTCGTCTACATGAACATGACATACAGCAGCATCCAAGCAATAGTAATAACAGTGAGTTACAGTAGTGAGTCTCGGGGTCCTGCAGTAGTGCTAGCTCACCTGCAAACAAGATCAAGGGCTCCATCTTTCATTTCCGAGGTCAGTGCACTTTGTCCAGAACGCCAGTGTGCCGCATGTCCCCGCCTGTGGTTTTATTGCTCGCACCCAATCACGTCCGGTCAGGAGCAGAAAACTATCGCCGCACACGTAAGACCCGACCTTGCTCTCAGATCTCCGACATGCTCGCAGGCAAGGCGGTCGTACACTTCCATGGAACTATTGGCGTAGCTGCGAGGATGCGGTGAGACTGGTCGAGGTACAGACCGTAACTGCACTGTATGTAGGCAGTCGCTCGGAGTGGCAGAGGCCTGCAAGTTGCCGCGGTGCACGCCTGCGCTAAGAGGTATTGGAAAACAGAGTTACGAGCAGCGTCTTCGTCGGCTCCTCCCGTTGTCACAGATTAGTAGAGAGAGCGAGATTGTTGGCTACTTTGCGTATAGCCTGGGGGGGGCTTCCGTGCAACACGAGCGGGCGAGGCACGATGCATCCTGCACACGAGACCCAGTGTGTTGTTGTCGGTTGTCAGCAGGATGGGGCAAGATTGGACAAGATGGGACAAGACGAGACGGTGGACATGCACAGAGAGCTGGCAGAAATAATGCTTCATGTACATTCTGGCCTAGTGCGATTGCCCGCATGCATGAAGGCAGTAAGCAGCTTCGATTGAAGTACAGTACATGTACACTTGTACCTCAGCACGTCTTTGACTACTGTTCAGGTCGAAAGAGCATAGCTTAGCGATCAATCCATCGTTCAATCAACTAATCAACCAACCAATCCTCCAGCCCTCCAATAATCAATTGCATCCATCGCCAATATAGCATGGCGGATTATCGCGCAAGGGTTAGTCGATAATTGCAAGCTAAAGCAAACGGGCGGCGTCCTAGTGAGCATCAGTGCGCCATCCCTTCGCTCGTCCCAACGAGAATCGTGGTCTTTGGCAGAGCTGCTATATCGGCACCGACAAACATGCTGATTCGTCCACGCGTACTCATTGGTTCGGCTGGTTAGCACTAGTAGAAGAGGTATAGGCCAAAAGGCTCTCACGCTGGCTCCAGCCTCTAATCAGACACGAACCCTACAATGCTACTTTTACCGATTCCCTGATAGCTCCCACCTGCTGCCCTTCGCTTCCTGATGCTTCTTTCGCGCCGTTGATCTGCCACTACTGCATTCTTTTTCCACCCTCACATCTGGTCGTGCACACGCGGCTTTGGTAACTTAGTAGGTATGTGCTGCTGCTGTTGTTGTCCGCAACTATACTACATACTCTACTCATCTCTCCCCTGCCGTGTTCGACGGGCTGCTGCTGCTACTGCTGCTGCTTACTTACATACTACCTACCTTACCCCTACTGCTGTTGTTGCTACCTGCTACTGCTGAGGTACTGCACTGCACTTCCACTACTACTACAACTACTACATACCTACCTACTACCTACCTACCTTCCTTATCCAACCGTCGAGCGCGTGCTTCCACTCCGCGCGCACTGGCCGCCGTATTGGAGTGAAACACCCACTGACGATCCCATCTAGCCGATCGACGCCTCGCGCCGCCAAGACCACCGACGTTGTATACCTTTCAGCGTCTATTGTCCCATCGCTCTCCTTAAGCTCGAGTAGAAGTATCGTATGGGATCCGCTCTCTCATGGAGAAGGAGAGGGTAGAGGAGGCGGCAGGCGCATCATCGACTTCATCTATGGCGGCGCCCAGAGAAGTCCTATCCAGAGACGCGCCTCCACCACCACGACAACCACCACCACCGCCACAGCATTCGCAAGCTGCGTCGCACGGCCACTCGCGAGTATCATCAATGGGTGCTCCGGAACACCAACATGGCCCGCCTTTGCGGCAGTCGGAGCCCGACCTGGTGCAGGGCTTCACCCGGCTCGAACAGCAAGTTGCCTTTAACTACAACATGATCCAAGGTCACCACCAGGATGTTGCACGCATCAGCGAGGCCGTTGCCCGGTTGCAGCATGAAATGAGGAACGTCATCGGCTTCATGGACGAGATGCGCAACGATCTTCGTTCGGGTCGGTTCCCTCCTAGAGCAACGGACCCAGGTCGTTACGATCCTGCCGATGTCGAGGTCTTGGCCAATCAAATAGCCAGTGTCACCACCAAAGCCAATGAAGTCGACAATCTCAAGATTCAGATCGAGCTTATGAAACAACGACTCAAGCGATTCGAGAGCCAAAGCGCGACTGACGCTTCAGGTCCTCAGTCCGAGGGTGCAACTGCGCGTGCAGACCAAAAGCACCACGATGCTATGCGCGCGCAGCAAGTCCTTGGGCAACCTTTGCCATCCATGCGTCCAGGTGTACCGCTATCGTCTGAGCACGGCAGGCAGCCCGGCCACCCATCCGTTGCTCCAGTCCTCGAGTCTCAGCCTGCTCCTGGGTTTCACTCTGCCCAAGAGCGCCAACCGAATGCCACGGAGCAAGCACAGCAAGCTCCCCGCCAACCTGGCTTCCACGCAGCAGAGCCTCTTCCTCCTTCGAACGCAATGTCTAGTTGGCGTCCTGCTGGCCCTGCAGAGTCATACCCATCCGGAGGACCCACACCACCAACTCACAGCCACCCATTGCGATCGCACCCTCCCGAATCCGAGCCACAGGCGACCGGCTGGGCGGCAGTCAACCTTAATCAGGGACCGAAGCGCTCCATCGATGAGCATCATCCCTCGCACGACTCGTCTCAACCTGGTTCCCCCAAGAGACCCAAGCTAGCACCACTCAAACCCAGGAGTAGTTTTGGCGATGAGCATCACCATCATTCCCCATATGCGCAGCCAGTCCACATGGACGCGGCGCACCAATCACGTGGCCGACTTCCCTCTGGAGACGTTCCAATTCAACCGCACTCTCAATTGAACCCGGCGCCAGTGCCTGGCCAGGGAGCCACAAACTCGTATCGTTTCATCACTTCTACCGTTACCGGCCAGTCCGATGGTCAAGAGCGATGGGGGTTAGCCGACGGGGACGCCCGTTTTGACGGGGGAATGGGACGTGGACGGGGACGCGGTAGCCGTGGAGGACGTCGTAATGGGCGAGGAAGAGGTGGCAGAAGCAGCTCCGGCGGCGCGGACGTTCCACCAAGTGCGCCAGAAGCGCCAGCTCAAGAGCACGTCCATACCATGCAGGTCCCGCCCGAGTGGAGGGAGCACCAATGGGCGGCTCAACATCCCGCGACAAACGGCCACTTCCCTGGCCAACACGCCTTTTCCCCGATCGAAGCCGCTCGATCAGCCGCTGCAGATCTTGCCGTCCATACCGTAGCGCAACCGCACGGCCTGCCATACCCTCCTGGACACGAACATGAATTTCCGGCTACGCCCATAGCCTCTAGTGCCGACCCTTACGCCATGGGCAACGACCTCGACTCTGCCAATAAAAAGACACGCACAAAGCCTATTCGCAACTCGGATGGGGTTTTGATCCGCAAGGATGGTCGCCCAGACATGCGTAGCGTGAGCTCTGCGAACAATCTGCGCAAAGTGCACGCGAAGAAAGAGGCCGAGAAGGCGGAGATGGAAGGCCGCACGCCAACATCTGGACGATCATTGCAGCCGAACAACAGTGCCAGCTTGTCAGGCGACGAGGGAATGGAGGAAGGCGATTACATGGACGAGGGCGACATGGAGCGGGAACGTATGGTCGATTCAGAGGGAAGGACTGTCACTCCTGGGACGCAACAAGACGCCGAGCACTCGGAGACTGTCATGAGACACCGCGAACTGATGACCCGCATGTTCAATGAAGGACCTAAGGGAACTGCAGAGGCATGGTTCCCGCGTGTCGAAGCACCGCCTCTTGATGTGAAAAGAGAAGATCACGAGAACAAGGAAAGAGAAGCACGTTGGCGCGGGATGGCAGATACGGCGAGGCGGGACAGCGAGCGTCCGGAAGCCTCGCGTGAAATATCTCAACGACCTTCAGAGCCACTGTCTCGCGAGCCATTGTCTCGTGAGCCCTTGTCCCGCGAACAGACTTCGATTGAAGTAGCTCCTAACAACGCTGTCGCTTCTGAGCCTACAGTGCCTGAGCAGCCCGAAAGCGAAGCAGGTGCAGGTCCCGCCAAAGCTCCCGAATCTAGAGCGTTGAGTACATCTGCAGAAGAGGTGGAGAAAGAGGCGGCAAAGAAGGATTCAACTCAACTTGAATCGAGTGCTGAGAGGATGGCTAACGAGCCTACGGCCAGTGCAACGGCTGTATAGAGACTGGGTGCGAGGAGAAAGAAGTAACCGAAGACGAAGCATACGTTGGGTATTTTGAACAGGGCGGCGGATGTGAGATATTGCTATGTCGAGTGTTGATTTTTTTCTTCTGTTTGGAGAGGTTGGGTGGCAAGTTGTAGATACCTTTGATACCCATATATCCGGCCAGGATGGAAATACAGGTTTCTTTTGTTGTATTGTGAATCACTTTTGCTGTGAATAGGTAGGTAGTTTTGAGTGTAACAAATGCCCGTAGGAACCCGACTCGAATCTATCCAAGTAGGTGAACATTGACATGTATTCACACAAGAACAGAAGGTGAAACACCATGTCCAGCACTAGCAGCTCAATCGCACAAGTAAATGTCAGTTTCATGTTTATCTACCTAATCAATATCCAATTAGGCATGTGTCTCACCGGCGATCTCCGCATTTGCAAAGTCTCCACTACTGTAGACTAGCCGTCCAACCTTTGGGAACTTCGTTCATGGCCACATGCGACAGGCGCTTTCTATCCAACCAACACACATAATTTCTCCTTCCAAACATTCTCACAATGCCCGGTCACTCTCGCCAAGACACTGCTCTGATCCACGGCCTCTCGACCAGCGACGTCGACAGACTTGCCGAAGCATGCGTTGAAGCAAAGTCGAAAGCTTACTGTACGTTTCCGTTTGAAGACGCCTGCATGTACTATACTGCGTGTATGACTGGCCAAAACGACAACAGCCCGCCTAAATCCTTCTTGTTGCATTCATGTAGACTCTACGCCGGGAAACAAGCAAGCAAACGCTAACGCAGTAATTACTACTCTTTCATCAGGCCCATACTCGAAATTCCACGTCGGCTGCGCTCTGCTTTTGTCTGGCGGCGCGATCGTGACTGGAGCCAATGTCGAAAACGCCGCCTACCCCGTTGGAACCTGTGCGGAGAGAGTGGCGATTGCTACCGCTGTGACTCAGCATGTAAGAGGAATTCGCCCTTGTCTGTGTCGTTGTTTCGTGGAAAGACACGTCGACTGACTATGGAACTTCGAACAGGGCGCCAAAGCTGGTGATTTCCGTGCCATCGCTGTCGCCACTGACATCTCGCCGCCCGCCAGCCCTTGCGGCATGTGCAGACAGTTCATTCGCGAGTTCTGCGATGTAAGAAATCCTCTGCCTCTTAATTCGAGGTCATTTCTCTGACTGACGTCGTTTGTTCTTCCAACAGCCCAGCACTCCCATCCTCATGTACGACAAGCTCGGCAAGTACACGGTCATGACTCTCGAGCAACTCCTGCCTATGTCCTTCGGCCCCGACAAGTTGCTGTCCACTGAGGAGCTTGCGCAAAACGCCGCTGCATCCAACTAGAGTTCCTTCGCCCCAAGGAAATAGAATTGAGATGATGTATCCGCTCGACGAGATTACTGACATGTAGAGGATCGATCTGCGCGGAGCAGACGTGTTGAGCGGCATGTTGGTACTACGCTCGGTATTACCACCACTGGACTACTGCGGATTTTGAAGATTGTGCGAAGCGAGGAGTTAGGAGTCAGTACGATCGTTTTACAGAGCGCGGCGGGAGAGAAGGATGTGGAGTATTGATTCATTTCCAATTACTTGGATCTAATCGACGAAAGTATAGCCGTTGAACCTCCGACAAGATACCAAAAGAGTGAAAGAAGACCACAAGTTGATGATGTTTTACAATTCATGACGGAACGGCAAAAGGATGAATGTCTCCAATCGCTCCTGGCTTCGTGATCTTGTCGTTTCTGAGGCGTGACGACCTGCCGCCATTTTGGTATGATTTGGAATTAGCTTATGGGACTTCATTTCCAGAGCGTTCTACAACATTTGGACCATGATTGTATTGTTGTATTAAGATGACGATTCCGTGTTTCTGTAAGCAACTTGAACGATTCAGAGTTCGAGGTGACGTAATCGGCTTGTGAATCGGGTTCGACATTCTCGGAGGCGATATCGCAAGTCCACCACCACCTTCGTACACATCACTCTCAGACATCTTCACCAACAACGTACACATACACACGATGCGATCCAATGCCATAAGACAAGCTGGGCGCGCCCTCGGCAGCGGGGTGACGAACACTTCAAGATCGCAGAGCTCACGAGCACCTTACATTTGCGCCAGCTGCCGCAACACATCAGTCTTATCAACAAGAGCAAGACCGGCATTCGCGTCGACCGTCACCTCACGAGGCTTTTCAACCACACGATACCGCCGTCAGGACTCAACCGCGCGAGACAGCGTACTCCCACAAACCTACTACGACATGTTCCCAGAGACCTTCCCTTCAGGCCCGCCGCCCAAGTCTCCTTTCACACCAGACCTCAAGAAGCTGCGCAAGGAGTTCATCCAACTTCAGGGTCTGGCCCACCCAGATCGCGCGAGTGCAGACAAGCAGCGGCAGGCCGAGGCTCTCAGCGCGCGAATCAACGAGGCCTACAAGACATTACAGGACCCGCTGCGACGGGCGCGTTACCTGCTGGCGCAGCACGGGATTGACGTTGAGGACGAGAGTGCGCAGATTTCGGACAATGCGTTGTTGATGGAGGTCATGGAAGCGAGGGAGGCGGTGGAAGAGGTCGAGAACGAAGAGGATCTGGCTGGGATACGAGAGGAGAATGATGCGAGAATCGCGGCGAGCGTCGACGTTCTCGAGAAGTGCTTTGAGAGGGGCGACGTGGAAGCTGCGGCGCAAGAGGCCATTCGACTGAGGTACTGGTCTAATATCGCGGAGAGCATACACGGGTGGGAGAAGGGAGTTGGTGGTGGGCTGAATCACCATTAATGTTGCGTGTACTGGCGATTGAGCTCTGTGTGTAATTGTACTGTAATTGTACTGTAATTACTTTCCCTCGTGCTTGACCGATCGATCGGAGCCAGGGACCGGTGGTATTATTGTCTGCACCAACACGGCCGCCCGTGGTTTTGCGTGAGGTCTAGACCTTTGCATGCTATCAAGCACTGTCTGCACTTTTGGGGCACCGGGCAAAGCATTACCATAGCGCTTTCTTTCGATGGCGAAGACAACGTGTCTTTACCGCACGAGGCGGAGATTCCTAAAGTATAACGGGATAATCACAATTCTAGACATGCCAATGTTTGTGAGTAGTTGTGACTAAAGATTCTGGCCGTTGAGAAATCAGATCGGTAAGGTACGGTATGATGGCTGGCTGGCTGGCTGGTGGCCAAGCAAAGCAAGGAAGGCCACGCACACACACTCTCTCTTCCCCTTGAAAGAACTGACCTCACTCAGCCTCAGCCTCACCCAGAGAACCGAGTTGACGGGGAGAGTATGCATGAAAATAGAAACAAACAAATCATCACGATGATAACGTGTGCGTACGTATTACATATACGCATGTCGTGTCATCACAACACGTCGTCGCCAGCCACTTTCAAGTCTCAACCTAACCGTGATTGGATATCTCTCTTCACTCGCGGCCTCGTAGGGCTGAGCCACGAGGAGCGAAAAGCAACGGCGTGGCTTGCGGGAATGGCTACGCCTGCGCCGGCACTTCTTCCGAGCCGAAGAGCTTGCGTGTTGCATATGTTTCTGGAACGACGAGGACGGGGAACAGGGCATTTGTCTCGCGGAGTGATGGGGATGCTGCGACATGTAGAAACACGGCACGTGCTTGTAGGATTGGATTCCTTCAGCTTCGTGGTAGTATTCTCATTGCTGTTGTTGCACCTTCAGATCCGGTGACACGGTCGGAAACCACAAGGCATGTCATGTCAGGGGATGGATGATGGGAGAAGCCAGGCGGGCACGCGAGGAAAAAAAGTGTTGGCAGGGGCGTGGATCGTCGTTGCGTAAGCTCTTTCGGCAGAGAGGGCTGGGGTCCATCATTTCTCCATCCGTGGCAGATGCTATATGCGTTTCCTCGTGGACAAGATTGTTCTGGCTATCGATGGCCGGCCATGAAGATGTTGGGCGGAAAATGTCCAGCCTTTCTCGGGTTGCCCTACCTCTTTGCGGCTCGAGTGCTTACATTCACTGTATAGCGGATGTGAGTAAGGCGTAGGTGGCTTTTTATTATAAGGATCGCTGTCGTGTGATTTGGCTGCGGAGGCGGATAGGGTGTCCGTTGGTCTAAGCAAGGGAACGAGACGCACTATGTTTGGCACTAGCTCCGCCTACTGCAGGTCCACCACGGTTAGCCAAGCATGGGTGATGGCGTGGCATCCGGATGACGGCCTTCGCTTCGACAAAGCACTGAAGCTGTCTCCTGTTCTACAAAAGCACTCGATACTTCTCCCTTTCGTTACCCGTCATCATTCCATCTCATCTTCAGCCTTACAACAACAACAACCCAACTACAGTCGCTACTCGATCTCTTCTATCCGTCGATCACTTCGCAACCTACCCGACTAATCAATAACCAACTTCCTACTCAAACACCAACACAACTCGATCAAAATGCGTGCTTCTACCTTCGTCATTGCCTTTGCGTCTTCCGCCTTCGCCGCTGGCGTTGACAGCACCGCCAACTTTGACGAGATCACCGCTCCTATGGGTGCCGAGAAGGGTAAGCATATCTCCCTACAGAACGTGTTCCTCGATCAATGCTAACGATCAACCAGCCGTCGCCGCAGCGTCCGATTCCGCCGCCGATGCCACTAGCGCTGTGGCCTCTGCAGTCCAGGACAGCCCTGAACAGGCCGCCGCGGCCACCAGCGCAGTCGTTTCAGCAGTCCAGGATAGCCCTGAGCAGGCAACGAGCGTCGTTTCATCCGTTATCGAGTCCGCCTCGGTCGGCGCGGTTTCCAGCATTGCATCTGAGATCACTTCTTCAGTCAGCGACGCTGTTGCTCCCGCTGAGACCGCCGCCTCAACCGCTGTCGCCGCTGCGTCGTCTGACGCTGCTAGCCAGGACATTGCAACCGCCCCCGAGCCCACCCCGGCGGCCGCTGCTCCCTTCCCTCAGACCAACGGCACGATGCCCGCTGGACCTATGGCATCCGGCACCATGACCACATCTGCTTCTAGCTCGAGCGCGAGCGGCTCTGGCTCTTCTTCCGGCGACGACGACGACGTCAAGGACTCTGCCGCCGGTACTTTCACCATCCAGTTCGGCCTCCTCGCCACCGCCGCCGCCGGTCTCTTCGCTTTCCTCGCCTAAGCGTCTCGACTCTCTATCCGATCCGTCACCACACCCATGACCACACTAGCATGCTAAGCACACCTCTCCTTTCTTTTAAGCTCTCTCTATCTCTACATGTCCCAGTCTAATCGACGGGTAACAACGCATTGTAACTATTCCTTTTTGTCATCAATCAGTCATATAACGGTGTTTGGGAATATCCCCTTTGCCTTGAGAAGCATAAGATAAAACGAAACGCACTCTTACCTGTTCAAAATTCTTGTTCGCAACCTTTCACGCTGTACTGTTGTTTTAGGGTGGGAGACCAATGGGAAGCCAAATGAGGCCAAATGAATGGAATGAGTGGTTTGCTGTTGTATCAGGCCGTTGGATGTAGGAATGAAGTCAGCCTAAACATATTGGTACCCTGTTCTGTTCCGTCCTTACTTGTGTCTTCGACGTTCCTCCATTAGGCTTGAATACTCGGGAGAAACCATAGGACTGAAGCGTTATTTCTCATCGATTGATTGGAGACCCGACCAAATTTGTCGTTCCGTCTTTCGAATTTGTAGATGGTGGGATGACCTTCGATCTTGTGAGTTAGACGAACGTACAACCTCCCATTTTTTGATGTTGGCGGTTGTGATCGCGGTTGATTAGATGATCTAACGACATGCGAGTGTGCGACGTCCCAGACAGCCCCCTTTTTCTTCCCAATCCACCCTCTTGCCATCCCCGTTCCCATTGCCCTTACCCGAAACGTTCAAGACGCCATCATTTTTTTCCATGCAAAACGAAAATGCAACAAACTCTAACTTGTGCTACTACTGCAGCTTGATTGTACTTGGATCGAGCCAACTCTGTCTGACGGCCTAGGCAGATTCGATACCGTTTTGCTGACGCGGACGGTTCTGCACAAGGCGAACGAGGTTTCGCAGAAGCATGACGATGGTCACTTTACCGATGGCAGGGACGTATATTGAAGCGCGTTCCTTGACGTCGGGGTTGAAGTTCTGTAAGGAAGAAGTCAGTCGAACAAAATAACGCAAAGTCATTGACCATGAACAGTCAAGAAGAGTGAAACCATACCTTTTCGCTCGAGAAGTTGATGCACACGGCTCCCTCGCGGATCAAATGCGTGGGAACCTTGTACTTGTCGCCGGGCACACCGGAGATGACTACGTCACTGATGGGAAGGCACTGCTCGAGACCCCAACCCTCCATGTCGGTAACGTCGTGCTTCTGCTTCTTCAGTCCGCTGCCACGGCTGAAATGCTGCACGCCGGTCACGTCGACGGAGTAGACTTCTGCACCGTCGTTCGCGAGAAGAGCAGCGAGAGGACGGCCGACGACCTCGCTTCGGTTGATCACGGTGATGCGGCGACCGAAAAGACGCTTGCCGTAATCCAGGAAAGTGTTGTAGACGCGCAAGTGTTCGAGGATCTTGATGCAAGCCAGGGGAGTGCAGGGCAAGATGGACTTTTGCAAGTTGTTGGGCGGGTCGAGGAAGCGGATGTTCTGGTACATGTTGCTGATCAACTGTGGCGACAGACCCTCGACGTCCTTGTACATGCTGACAGTCCACTGCAGGGTGCGGTCACGTTTCGAGTCGAAGACGGGGTAGTAGACGATCACGCCGTCGACGGCATCGTCAGTGTTGGCGTTGCGCAGCTCGTCTTCGAGGTCCTCGCGTTCCACCTCACGCAGGGTGAAGTCGAAGCCGTTATCCCTGCATGTCTTGCCGGTCCATTCGGCGTACATGCGGGCAGCCGGGTCTTTGTTGGCCAAGAAGCCATGGAGGTGAGGTTTGCGGTCTAGAGCCGCGAGAGCAGACTGGACCTCTGCAGATAGCGGTTTGGCGATCGACGCGGCCAGGACGACTTTACAAGGGCCGGCGGGTGCTGGGTTGGGAGCGGCCATGGTTTTTGAAACGAGCGAACGAACGATGGGGATTAGAAGGCAAAAGGAAGGGCCGAACAGCGACAAAGTATGCTGATCGATCAGGAAATAAACACGCTCTCTAGGCGACAGATGGTGTAACAGATGATATCACGGTCTACGGGAACACTCACGAGTGACTTTACTTACAAGATTTTTCCCAGATGACTTGTACTGCCGCCAGACAAAAAGTGCCGACTTCGCGCTAGCATCCCGGGCCGTGCCAGCCGCGCTGACACTAGAAAACGCTGCGGTTGGTTGGGCAGTGGCTTGACTTGACGTAGCCCCGACATCGCTTGGCATTGGTTGCTCATCTGTGCTTGACGTCGGGTAATTGTTCAATTGCATGTACCCGTTGATTGACTAATGATTTGATGGAGACATGTCTGACATCCAACTCTACCTCTTCGAGGTCGACAAGAACAAGCCCGAGGCCAAGAATGTCGCCCAGCGCAGCGCTCAAAAACTCGAGACCAAGGAACTGAAGTTGATCGACTTGATCACCAGCCTGGAGGAGTACATCAACAACAAGGACGATGCCGCTATACGTGGCCACTCTGTCGCTTACCTGGCCGATGTGCTGAACGCGGTCGGTCCGCGTGTGCTTTCTGGCCAGGAGAGGCGTCTTCTCTGTGATTTCGTGCTGGGCAGGATCGAAGGCGACGTCGAAGGTATTGGCTCGTCCGCACGAGCATTGCTGGCGCTGGAGGAGCGTGGCAAATGGGATGCTGCCATGGCACAGAAGGTCATGTCTACCTTTGTGGCTCACACTTCACCCTTGAAGCAGTTCAAGCTACAGAGCGAGCGGTACAGCATCCTCCAGCTCATCGATCGTCTGGTGGCCAAATACCGCACCGCCATCCGAGAACTACACGACGAGGACCCCATGCTCCTGCCAAACTTCATCGCTTTCTTCGAGGGCGAGAAGGATCCTAGGAATCTCATGATCGTCTTCTCGCTCCTTCAGGTGCCCATGACCGAGTGGGATGTTTCCAACTCGGCGCAGGATCTGTTTGACAGTGTGTTCAACTACTTCCCAATCACTTTCAAGCCGCCGCCAGATGATCCGTACGGTATTACCGCACAAGATCTAAAGGACAGGCTGAGGGATTGTATTGCGGCCACGTCTGATTTCGCACCCTACGCATTCCCTGCGCTCCTTGACAAGCTTGACTCGTCTTCCATGAACACGAAGGTATGTTCTGCCCTCTCAAAAATCACGCGAATCATCACTGACCCTCGCAGCGCGATGTCTTGAGTACTCTCCAAGCCTGTATCGTAGGCTACGAGCCAAACACCATCAACCTTTACTCGGTCACATTGTGGGATGCACTGAAGTTTGAGGTCCTCGCAGCACAAGAGGACGACCTTGCCACAGAGGCACTCAAAGCGCTGGCCTTGATCGCTACCTCGTTCTCTACAGGCCCCGAAGGCCCGCTGAATGCTTACCTCCGACCAATCATCAAAGAGTGCAACGAGCATCTTGAAGATGCGCCCACCAAGCAATCGCAATCGGCAGGCAGGATCCTTCATGCAGTCTCATCTGCTGCTCCCGTTGTCGCAGACAGGATCGCCAAGGGTATCTTGCCCACCTTGTTCGAGCTCTTCAAGTCTTCACAGTCCATGTCCAAGCGCAGAGGCCTTGTCGAAGTCTTCAACGATGTGGTGAAGGCATACATCGAGACCACTGCAGCTGGAGACACACTCGTCCTAGAAGGACTGCAGGCATACAGTGGCGAAGCTTACGCAGCACTTCTGCGTGCCCTATTGAACGCCCCAAAGGCGGAAGTCTCCTTCCGTCTCGTATCTCTGGACGGACTCGTGAAGCTTTCGGCGATCCGCAACCTGCTCTCTGAAGAAGAGATCAATGGCGCTGTGGAAGCCATTACCGGCATCGTGCTGCATGAGCACCTCGATGGCCATGGCGATATTCGAGCAGAAGCCATTGATGCTCTGACCAAGATGGCTTACACAGCTCCACATGCCATCCGCGACAAGGCCATGCCAGCTTTCGTCGCCGAGTTGCCCGATGTGCCACAGGACGAAGTTTCATACATCCCTGTGCTCGAGGCACTCGCAAAGCTCAGCAGTGCTAAAGAGGCATTCGATACGATTGTCCTCAGGTTGAAGAATAGATATACCGCAGCGCGGTTGCAGGGTGCTCCCAAGCCCTACCAGAAAGCTTTGTTGATGGCAATTCTGTTCGCTTTCACGTACGGCTCACCTGCGACTGAGAGTGGCACCATCCGCAGCGCGTACTTCTCCGACTTTGCCGAGCCACTATTGCGCCAAGTACAGGAGACGCCTGTCTCGGAATGGGATGCTGCAGAGCTTGATATCATCGGTCGGATTTGCAACACACTCCTGCGATCTCAAATCTCACACTTTCAGAGTTCTAACTACAACACTACCTCGCGATGGCTGTCGCCTGCTGTCGAGGAGGGAGGTACCGCGCAGGACACTATCTGCGCGATTGCCCCTTTCTCACTCTACTATTACGCTGCTATCCAGCCTACTGTGGTAGAGACACCAGATATCCTCAACCTGCTGAAAGCGCAAACTAGAATTGTTCTCAGCGCATCATCGCTGGACGCAAGCCATGGTGTACTACTCCGACACATCACACTATTGATCAACAAATTCGCCAACCCGAAGGAAATGCAAGCTGTACTACGCGAGGCCGGCCTCGATGTTGAAGCACTCCTCTCAAGCGAGCCTACAGCGCAGCAGATTAGTCTCGCCTTCGCCGTCATCAAAGCCCTTCTGATCCAAGGCAAGACCTCCGCGCTCACATCCTCCTACCTGCAGCTCCTACTCCGCCTCATTCCTACCATCACTACCTCGAGCGCCCGCCTCTTCAACACTCTACTGGCACCCGACGACATCCTGACCAAGCAGAACCATTGTGTCATCTCCGGCCTTTACAAGCAAAAAGCCTTCAGCCAGCTCGTACCGCCTATCGTCGAAGCCATCTGCATCACGCCAGCGGACCAAACAAGCCAGAAACAAAACCACCTTCTCGCGCTCTCCGCCATCCTTTCTCACCTCCCCTACTCGATCCTCGAGCCTGCCCTCCCAACGCTCGTCGCGCCACTCCTCCAAACCCTCGACCTGCAAACCGATCAGGCTGTGAAGGCCTCCTCGCTCCTGATCTTCGAGTCTCTCCTCATGCACTCCCCAACTCTGGTGGCCGAGCACGCATCATCTCTCATCACCCGCCTGCTCAACTCGACGACCGCAAAGACCAATGCTGCGCACGTCCGAGCCCGCGCCCTGCAGTGTCTCGCTCTCGTGCCCAAGCAGCTGAAGCGTGAAGTTGTCTTGCCCTACCGTAGACAGATAGTCAAGCGTCTGATGGCTGTGCTGGACGATGGGAAGAGGAGCGTCAGGGCTGAGGCTGTCAAGGCCCGCACCGCTTGGCTGGCGCTCGAAGAAGCCGACGAGGAGGACGAGTGAGTGGTTCGAGCGAGCGAGTGAGCGACTTCCATGAATAACGCTATGGAATGGTATGATTTGAGCATTGATTGTTGGAATAGAGTGGACCTACGAATACTTATATCTGTAGACTGACATAGCTTTGCTGATGACTGGCGGATGAGTTATTGCCTATAGATTGCATACGGAAATATCAACAATCCCTCTCGCCTCCGCCTCTTCAGCCGACTCCTTGCCCCCACTTCTTACAAACCGGTGATAGTCACGCCGGGGTGGACTTTCATGCGTCTGCTTTCGGTCTCCAAAGGTAGGTCATCTTTTTAACCTTCGGTTTGTCTAACATCACCGAAACCCAAATTTATTGGTTACGGCTACCCCAATTCTGACCCCCTATATATATTGCCGTTCGAATTAGTTATCGAACCAGCCTGTTGTGCATCAGAGCTGATTCCACAGCGTAGTGAATCACATGAGTTTTCAAAGTATCACAGCAACGACGATTGAGTATATGAGGCTCAGGCTGGGTCGAACCATAGGTATTTGAAGGTAATCAGGAAAACCCATCTGGCAGGGACACGGGACGGGCTGTATCTGCAATACATCTGGTAGGAGAGGGAGAAGGACAGGGAGATGCGAAACTGAAACAGGCAAGGTGAGCCAGGACTCATCTCATCTCTTTTCGGAGCATTGGTTCATCCATCCATATCAGCCCCTCCTGTCAACTACGTACTTGGACAAGCTCCCCTTAGCTTTGTTCTTTTCTGCGCCGAACTTCATCTCTTTTCTGCGCTCAAATTCATCCAGCTATCCATGCTCCCCTCCGTGGGCAGACATCCAAATCACCCATCCTTCCATTCAATTCATCTATCAATCCTCCTTCAAGCCCTCGGCACGCTACCTCTCCCATCATCTTCATACACATACCTCCCTCCCTGCTGATGGTGCACAGGCGCAGGCTGATGTTCATAGTAAACAGGCTGCGGAGGACCTGCGTAACGCGCATAGTGCTGCTGCTGCGGCGGCGGCTGTTGCTGCTGCTGCTGGTCGAAAGGATGCGGCATGTACTGAATAGGTGCAGGAGCCGAGTCGATGGGGACTAGTTCGACCGGGCGGCCGTACTGGTCGACGTATAGTGGTTTGGGTGGAGGAGGTGCGTAGTGCTGCGGCTGCGGCTCGTAGCGGTACGACATGGCAGGGGGAGCCTCTGAGATCGGGACGTATTGAACCGGCGCTGGCTGGCCGTCGTAGGGCTGCTGTTGCTGGTGCTGGGGCTGGTAGTGACGTTGGTTGTAGGCGGGTTCTTCTTCGTAGACTACGCGGTAGCGGGGCGGTGAGCGGGCTTGAGGGGGAGGTGCAGCGTAGATGGGTGCGTTGTGTGGGGTGGGCTCGCTGTAAATTGGTGCGTTGTGAGGAGTGTGCCCGCCGTAAATGGGTGCGTTGTGGGGAGTGTGGTCGCCGTAGCCGACATGCGCGTTCTGTGCGTAGCGCTGCGAGTTACGGTGAAGGGCGGCCTGAAGATCTTGTCCGTCGTACCGAGCTGGAGACGGCTCAGTAGACCTTGGGTGGCTACCGCCAGGCACATAGCGACTGACAGGGCGGTGAGACTCCGCCCGCGAGTATGTGGGAGCAGTTTGCTGGACTGGATGGGAATATGCATCGTAAGGCTGCATTGGCGTACGCGCCTGTGCATGGTTGACAGTCGAGGGCGTAGCAGATGCGGTTGCTCCTCCGGTCAAGGAAGCCAGTATGGCAGCAATGTCCGGGGTAACTTGAGTCAGAGATGCCGGCGCTGAAGGGTTTCCACTCGCGGTGCGTGAATCGGATCGGCCAATTGACGGGCTACGGTATCTTGTCTCGGGTTCCGCAGATTTGCGTGCAATGGAGGACTGCAAATTGCTCAGTGCAGCAAGTGTCTCGGGTGCCAAGTTGAAGTTGTCGGGCATACCACCGCGAGGCGGCTCATCCTTGCGGGCAAGATCAGTGTCGAAGCGGGAAAGATCTAGCTCTGCAGGCTTGTTGTCGGCAAACATGGGCCGGCGTGGATCATATTCGTCTTCTCTCAGATCCCCAGCTGGTGTGGCAGAGCCATTTCTGTCATTGGCCAAGGCTTGACCCTTCCTCTTTTTCTTGCTTTGTTGCTGTCCCTTTGTGAGCTTCTTGACCAGCCTGCTGGCGAGTCCACTGTCAGGGCCTGGATCCTGTGGCGCATCACTTATTACGCCAATACGAGGGAGAGGTGATGGGAATGCCGAGGGGAACGCCTCATCGATGAGGGCCAGCTTTTCATCGTCCATGCCGGGCTTCCGGAGAAGCTCAGCGACCAGTGGGATATCCGGGAGTTCCAGAAGATCCCTCTCCCACTCAAGCACACCATGAGGTTGATGGGTAAGCTTGAAGTGCGTGACGAGTGCGCTGATGTTGTACATCTTCATCTTGCATATCCGCGCGTAATACGAGATCTGGTCGGCTGTACCATCGGTCTGTTCAGATGTGCACATTTTACAAGCCAAAGCGTGTGTACTCTTGATCGGCTTCATCAAGTTGTTGGTCGCCAGGGCGTCCGTGAGGAGATCCAAATGAGGCTTGAACCCAAATCTTTCCTGGAAACGGACTACCACGTGATGGATCACAGTCTGCATTCGCACACATTCGAGCGCCTCCTGGAGTTCCCTGACGCCATCCAGCTGATCCCAGATTTCGCGAGCATCCGCGGAAAATTTGGCAACCTGCGCTTCCTGTCCAAGATCGGCGCGTGGCGGCGCAGGGTGATACTGGTAGCCATAACCATTGTTGGGCTGATATGCGTGTTGGTAGCCATTCTGATCAGCAATCTGGGGTTGCCCGCCAGAAAACATAGGATTGTCGGACAGCATGGTAGCTTGTGGTTCAGAGTGGGAAGTCTCGTCAATGCTGCCATGGGGTGTGCTTCTAGACCGTCCGTGGCCTTTGGCGGCAGGAAACTTACGCTCTGACTTGATGAATGCTACTGGATTCTCGTAGAAGGGTGGATCATCCGGCCATTGAGCGGTCTGCCAGTGGACAACAACATTACCCTTACTGAAAGAAGAGGTATGCTTGGCTCCGAAGTGTTGGATCAGACCTTCGAAAGCAAACCACTTAGGCTTCCTGTCCTCGGCACATCCAGCACAGATGAACAGCTCACGCCTGAGAGGATCCGTATAGCTCCGTACCTTGTTATCGAAAACCCACTTCATGTTATCCAAGGATAAGGAAGGCTCCAACGGTGGCGTGCCCTGTTTGGATCCCTGGAATTTCGGCGCAGCATCAATGACAGATGAGAGATTGCCAGCGTCCTTGTCCGAGGTATACCGTTGATGCACATGGAGTAGCACATCCACAGCGAAGAGAGGCGCACTATCACGATCCAAGGAGCGTCCTTGATGCCAACGGCCATTGATATGATCGGTCGCATACTCACCCAGCTTTAGACGCAAGGGCTCCTGCGACAGCTCGTATTCACGATCGTAAACCTCCTTGGCTGGACGTGTGAATACATCTTCCGGCATATTGGAAGGCATCGCGGCCTGAAGCGCAGCAAGCTGCTGTGCTCGTTGGTGTTCCTGAAGCTCGGCTGCTTCCCTTTCCTCGAGTATCTTGGGCTTGAGCATGTTTTCCCATTGGGCGTCAGCCATTGGAGTGGTGATCTGCATGGTATCCCGGAAAGCCTTGATATGCTGCAGGGCATTAGCGTGCAAGGGCGGATCAAGCAGGAGACAACGCCGTTCAATGTCTGCACGACGAGCCTGCCGAGCGGCTTCGACCTCATGAGCGTTGCGCACGGGACGTTGCACGTGAGGGGCAGGCTGAGTGGGAGACGGGGCCAGATGTTGAGAAGGCGGCTGCGTGTTGGCGAAGACATGCACCGGCTGCGGCAAAGGGTGTGCACCTGTGGGGCTTGTCAGTGATCATCACAACAAGGTGTCTCGATGTGTCTTGGCAGAACGACATCTCGTGAACCTATACACCAATTGTCTTCAAAGTCATGGGGAATACGTCCTTGGGTACGAGATTGATCAAGAAAAAAGACGGAGTAAGAAACGGCTGTGCTTGCTTACCGTGGAATGGAGGCGCTGGAAGCGCGCCGTTTACGTTTGCATGCTGGCTGTTTGGCTGCCGTTGCTGGTTGCGTTGCTCCTCCAACATATGGGGGAAGGAAGCAGAATCATACTCCCTCAGAACATCTGCAAGATCTTTACCAAGCGGCAAAGCTCCCGCCCATCTTTCCCAGCGCGAGGAATCTGCCATGGCGTCTTTGCCTTTTTGGGCCATACCTTTGCGCCATTCGTCGGCAGCACCGTCACCGAAGCTGTTCACCTCTTCGAGCTCTGCAAGTATGCTGTCCACATCTTTCTTGTGGAATGTCTTTTGTAGACGCAGATGCGCGGGCACCCCGTTTGGAGCTTGACGAACATGGTCGGGCACGAAATGACCATCAGAAGTGCGGAAAGCATATGGAAGGCCGCGGGTCAAGGGCGCAGCTGGATGCTTCTTGGAGAGCATTTGGATATCCTGTCATCAAAGTAAGCCTGGACATCATTTGAGGGAGATTGAAGAAGATTTGGAAGATGTCTTACGGTGAAGGAGTCGTTGGTGAAGCAACTGCCACACAGACGCATATGGAAGGGGAATATGACACGGACTCCAGTCTCGCCAGGGCCGGCACTGAAGACATTGGTCACAGGTTGTTTGACATGCAGCTTCCCACAGGACTGGCAAGTGTTGCCTCCGATTAACTGGAACATCTGGAGCTCCGAAAAACCTACCAACGGCCTGGGCAAGGATGGGTAGGAGGTCTTGCGCAGTTGTGTCCATATGGCTTCACTATCCATTGCGCGAGCGTGTGTGGCAGCATTTTTGCTTGCAGGAGGAGCGGCCTTGGTCTGGGTCAGACAGATGTTGAACATCTTGCACACTCGCAGACAACGCGAGAGAATAGCCGGGGAGAGGTACGTGAAGACCTGCTGCCATAATTCTGGAGGCAATCCAACCGTTGCGGCCTGACCTGGCTTGTTCAAGGCGCTAGGAAGCGACAATTTGACCTTTTTGGTGTGATCCTGCGCCGCAGTCGCAGCGCTTGCGCTGCTCTCCATATCCGAATCGCCTAATTTCCGCTTTGCGCCGGCATGCGCTGGACCTTGCACATCCATATTCGAGGAGGCAGCCAAGCTTGAAGAGTCGGACATATCCATGTCCATGTCGTCGGAAGCGTCTCCAGCATCGTCGTAGACTGGCGTGGGCTGTGCCGTCACAGGGACCGGCATGGTGGCGCCGTTTGTGACTGTTGGCGGCATATCCTTCCTGTCGGTGGTGTGGGCGGTGTAAAGATCAGATGAGGAGGAGGAGGGTGTCTCGCTGGCCTGCCTACCGTTGAATTCGGCCATGACTACTGCGCGCGGGCAGTGTGTAGGTCTAAAGACGAGGGAAGACTGCAGTGAGTGTGGTGTGGCGCAGTGTATGCTACGCGTGGGCAAAGCGCATAGCAGTAGCTGGGGATTGAGGAAGTGAAGGCTGTGGGAGTTGAGTTATGTTGCGAAGGGAGTCTAGTGCGGACACACGGGACAGGTGAAGAAAAGGGCAAGCGGTACTTATGTCGCGCAGGCAGCCGGCAAAGGCAGACCGAGACGCAGCAGCAGGTGACGATGTGTAGGAGAGGGAGATGAAAAATAGGGCGTTGGTGGTGGTGGTGTTGACTATCGAGGGGATTAATTGTAGGCCACTCGTAAATCATGAGGCGTTGCGGATGCCTGCCTGCCTGCTTGCACTGGTCTCCCGCTCCCGCTCAACTGCCGAGGCTGGCTGGCTGGTCATCGCCGTCTTTACAACTCGTTTGTGCTCGTCTCGCATCAATCATCCAATCGCGTTCAAATTACCGTATACAGAGAAGATGCCACACTTCCCACAACCCTCGCAAGAAGTCTCCGAAACGATGATACTGCCCACACGCGAGCGCGAAAGCGAGCGCAACGACAATAGCCGCCGTCCATCCACGAACGACGACAACAACACCCAGCGCACCTCCAGACTACGCGTCCAAAACCGCCGCAGGCGATACCTAGAACTGAACCCAGAGTATTTGAGTGGCTCAAACTTAGAACAAGCAGGTCTCTAAACACTCCCTTTTCCTTCCTTTCCATCTCTATCTCCTACATTCTCTCTTCATCTCCCCTCCCCACGCTTCAAGTGCAGGAGCCAACACATCCCACTTTCTATCATTCCAGATCCCCTCCTTTACGACCGCCTCGTGCGCCGCTTCCAATCGGCCGCCGAGCGCGAAGCCGAAGGCCGCGCGCGCGGCGCAGCTGGGGCCTTGGAAGCTTCTCTCGTAAGATCGGAAGCGAAAGTCGAAGCCCTGCAGCAGCAGCAGGAAGGGTCAGGTGACAGTGCGAGAAACGAGAACCCTCTGGTATATGAGCGCGGAGTCGACGGGGCGATCATAGGTCTGGAAGAGGATGTTGGCGAGAGGGTTCAGGGCAAAGCAGAGGGATGGAAGCGGTGGGAGGACGTTATGAGGAGGCGGTTCCTGAGGGGCGAGGACGGGGAGTTTGATTATGGGGTTGTGGATGAGGGGGAGGAGTTTGATGATTTGGAGGAGGAGGGGAGGGCGGTGCAGGAGGGTTGGTTTGATGGGGAGGGGGAAGAGTTTGTCAGGACTCCTAGGGGTGAGACTGGCGTGCAGGACTTTTGAGAAGTGTGTCTTGGATACGATAGTGCCAGATGAGGGTAAGAATCTGCTTACTTCGGCTGCGTCAAGTTGCGAGGAGCACTTCCATGGGTGGACGATGTGAAATGGTCAAAGTGCTCGAGAAAATGGAGCTACTGGTTGCTCTACTGTGACGCCTTATGTGTATTCCCAATCCTTCCGTCCTCAGACTCCGATCAGCTCGATGAGAGAGCGGCGTATATGCACAAGTAGGTATCAATCGCAGACAAAACATGAAAATCATTCCAACATTACCGCTCCGGCCCGACCATCCCTTGTGTCGTCGCGGGTCTTTTACATCATCAAACCATCAACCATCGACACGACCGCAGCCGCGAACAGAGCCAGAGCCGCGGTTGAGGCCGTTGAACCCACACTCGGCGCTGCGCCCGTCATTGATGTAGTGGCGTATACGAGGTTGAAGTCGAAGGTAGAGCTGTTGTAGCAATTGTCTTTGGTGATTTCCTCGACTTCTTCGGGCTCGCTGAGTGTGACGTCGACGCACTATAGTTGACCTGGTCAGTTGTTTCTTCTCATGACAACCTTGCGGCTGATTCGTAGACATCAAGGCAGATCTTACATTGTACAGCGCGGCGCCATGTTGCGCCAATTCAATAACCTGAATAGTGATGTTGGTACCAACTTGCAGATCAAGATTCTTGGGCATGCCGATTTGAGGTAGGCAGAACTGGCCCGGGTATTCCAGGTTGTTCGGGCCTACGAGCTGGAATGGCGGCACGACGGGGTGCGACATGTTCTTGGGCGCGGACTCGCCGGGCTCGTTGATACCGATGTTGACGTAGAACATGGCGAAGCTGTGGCCTGGGAACCATCCGGGTTGAATTGAAAGGCCGCCTCCATGGACGGGCCATTTGGTGCGGTTGGTTGACTGTGGCATGCCGCCGCCTGGTGGTTGAGGGTTAGCTGGTAGTTCTTATCGTCGTCGCGAACGTCGGTATACTTACAAGGATAAATCCACTGTTGGCCCCATGGAAATGAGACTGTACCGTTGTCTGAGTAGTCGATGCCTAATGCACTTGGATTGTGCTCTGGGACGGTGCCATTCGTATGTAGGTTGTTTCCTCGCCAGCCGGGATATGTGATGACTGTGTGCGCGCTGGCTATTGATATGGCGGCTACAAAGGCCAAGAGTGTGCGAAGGGCGTACATTGTGGATGTGAGTGATTCTTCTGCGCGAAACGAAGACTAGTATGTCGGTGTGATCCAAGTCGAAGATCAGGAAAGGCGAGTTGCAGAGATGTTACGTCCCGTCGTGCTGACAGATCTGGCTACGCAGGACTCGTGGCGCATTCAAAAGGATTCCGATTCCACGGTCAGCTCACACGTGAGGGCTGAAAGATGACATGAACACAGGTGAAACGAGAGGAAAGCTTACGCTGTGTCTTTGAGGACATGGGTATCGGGGGGACCTTAAGGATGCACAGTGGGCAGCAGCAAGATTAGCGCCCACGCCTCTCACTTCACACTCGTGGTCGCATGCAAAGCCAGGCACGACCTTGGCAGAGTTGAGCTGTGCGAGTGGTGTGAAGGAGTGTGGCGGACACGATGGGCGCTTGAGTCCAGGCCAACGACTGGACGAGCTGTAAGCGCCGAAGCCATGCCCAAGATGGAACGAGCCTATCAGAGAGATATGCTACCGACCCTGCATTCGCATCTGCATCTGCACTGCACTGCAATAGCCGACTATCAGAAGCTGAAGGATTCGAAAGCCACACCGGCAGAATGGCGTGTTTGTGCTGCCTCGTCGTCTGTGGTCCGCTCCATGAGTGTGAGCGACATCTGGGGGCGATCGCCGCCTCGCATTCAATAAGTCAGTCGTCGCTTGTAGTACTCCGTTCCTCGAGTGGGTTGATATTGGAAGATCAGCAGCAATAGAGAACCTTGTTTTCTGAAGCCATGAGAACAGACGAGAAGAGAAGAGATGGATGAAGTATGTGGATACTGTACTGACTGTATGTGATGAGATCGCGCCGTGCACAGAGCGTCCTGGGGGATGAACGTGTCAAGCTTCGTCCATCGAAATTGGCAACGCAAGTGAGACATTTCAACCCGTGGTCCTGTTACAAGGCTTCATATCAGTGAGTCTTCCAATCCTGCCTAGCATCCTACAGTACTTCGGCTTCAAGCAGTCAAAGTAGCTCATCCTTCAGGCTTTGAAGGAAGGAACAAACGGTACGCGGCAAGAGAAGCTCTCACTGGCTCAACACCTCCAGCGGGGCAGCAGAAGCGGCTACCAAGCGAGTCCATTGGATCCTTGACTTCACTTCCTCTTCCTCTTTCAAGCGCCCGCCGCAATTAAAACAACTTGTCAACTCTTGCTGTGCCACGAGGCTAGTGGTACGCAAGCTGTTTCGGCAGCATTTACGCGGCGGTCTGTTGCACTGCGTCTATTGGGTGACACGACATCAAGCGCTGAACACCCATGAACCCCCGGACAGAACGCCATGCTGAAATGCTTAATCTGAACATAGAGCTCTCACTCCGCCTTCCGAAGAGGCTATCGCAAGCAGAATTGCGCCGCAGTATCCTCTTTCCTGTTGCCTCTTACCGCCGGATCAGCATCCGCCCACCGGTGTTGACGGTGCTTGAGCTGTTAGCGGCACTCTTGTATCCTCTCATGAATATAGCAGAGCCTGCATCCCTGCAGCGTCTACATTATGCGGCACAGCACTGGTCGTGTGCCGGATGCCTTATAGATCAGTGGCGCCCGGTGCGTCAGCCTTCCTGATGCTAAGCCTTTCAACTGTCTTGTCACTGTGGGCCTTGCCCTGCTCTTCCTTCTCGTCTTTCTTCGATTTGACGTACACCTCTCCATCACGCACGGGACGTCGATTTGTTGTTCTGCCAAGCCGTGTCCAGGACCTTGAAGATACTTCTCTACCTGCTGTAGGAAGCCTAAGCTTCCTCGTGGGTCTTCCTTCAACCCACGTTACAACGTAGAACGAACTGCTGAATGAAATCGATCTTCCTGCCAACAGGAAGAGTCTGTGACAATGGACCGCGACAATTCGACCTCGTCTGATCCTTTGTCAAGACGAAGAAACCAACACCATCCAGTCCTTCCACCATGGGAAGTTCGCAGCGTTTCACAAGTTCCCTTCATGGAGCCTGGTTCCCCTTCGCTGGTCCAACGAGATGATCAAGGCTTCTTCCGACAGTCTTCTTACGCCAACCATAGACCAAAGCTGAGCGCATCCATGAGCGCACCTCACGTTGACGAGTATTCGTCGCCCGTCTCCGAACACAGCACCTCCAACCCTTGGAAGTCCGCTGCACCTCTACCGCCTACTACGCTCCCACAATCACCACCCTATGATGCACCTGCCTACGGCAGAGCCCCATATGACGACCGGACGCACCCAAAACCCCCCTTTCGAAAAGCAGCCAGCCAGCCGGCAGCATTGCACGTCCACCAAGCTCCACCAACACCCCCTGACAGTGAATCTCGGTCATCTCTTCGTTCTGCCTCAGCCTCGCCGCCAATACGCCCTGCAACGGTGGCTCTTCCTGGGACGATGTCTAGTCGTGCAAGCCGCAATCGGTCAGCATCTCAGAGTCAGGCCAAATCGCGAACCCGGGAGAACCGCTCGAGCCATCCTCCGTCGAAAGAAGACCAGGCTGGACTGGGAAAGCGTTTCAAGAGCGCTTTCCGCGACATTTTCAAGAAAGATCCTATCGATGAGAGCCAGTTCGAACGTATCTCGGATCGTCACTGGACGGATGAATACTGATTGATCCGGATCCCCTGCCGCTTGTCATCTCAACTGATTAATATCATGCATGTATTGCCCATGGACGGTTGTTGAACGCTCACCCCTTACAGCATGTATGGGGAAGTTGGGCAACTTCTAGTCACTCTTGTACGACCTCGCCTTTCACGCTCGCACACTCATCCGAGTATACTCGGAACCACTGTGGCATCACTTCACATCATCCTCCGCTATACAGACCCACTCCATGTTCTAACAACTGGACTGCAATCCACACAAAGGGTGATCAGAACGTCACCAACCCTCTGCGTTCAACACCGCACGCATAACGCTCGCCATCAGGTCTCCGAACCTCACGATCACCACCCCTTAACGAATTTCCCTTGTTCACAGAAGCCAGCCCATAAAGAGGGCTTTGCAGGGTGTGGTAAACTTTGTTGTTGTTGTTGATGGAAGCATTCGTTGCGATTTGAGCTCACGTTGGCGACCTCGGAGATACCCCCTTTTTGCACACCACCTACCTATTCTTACACATGTTGATGGAACCCTTACGTTTAACTTTGGACTCTTGTTTGGAGAGGGTGGGCGTAGTTTGTTCCCTGAGCCGGAGTTACTGAGCTGATGTGTCGGAGGATCAAGGCTGCAAAGACTGAAATCGAGTTTGAATATGCTTGTTGAAGTATCTGGACGACACATAGCACCATCAGCTTCCACTTCGCGCAGCCGCAAGAACGCTTTGGTCTTCTGATTTGCCTAATACCCGTCGGGATATCTTTTGGTGCAGCCGAAATCTGAAACGCATATGTTCTCACGCAGTGCTCCGGGTGAACGTTTAGCGCGCTGATGAGTTTCCGGTCAAATCCCCATTCCATGGCAAATTCTGATTTTTTGTGAGAGGAAACGATTTAGCAGTCGTTCTATAGGCTTCTGTTCTGGGCTCATGAGGTGCAACGATATCTGCTTTTCAGACAGGAGGGAAGAAGATAGAAGCACACGCGGTCAAGAGTCTGAGCGCTCGCCAGCCCTAAGCCTTCGGATCGTTCGGCAGCTGGATGGTACAAGCTTCTTCCAAATTATCGCTCCATCTCTCAGTGGTACAGTAACTATGAATTCTCGCAGTGAATGGATTGTGCAACGCTGCTGTGCTACGGTCAAGGATAGGTAGGATTGCATCATCCATAGGTACCTATTGGTCGCCACACGATAACATGCAATGATGGGTCCCCAAACAAAGGTGAGGTACTAGGGCGAATCGATTGTCTTTGTTTAGAGTTGCGGCGCACCCTGAAAGGCCGAACCACCGACGACGATTAGGGTGACGCGGCAACCAACCAAGCCACACATGATCTGACGAGCAACCTGCTTACGAGCCCAGGCATCAACCATCTCTCTCACACAACATCTCCTTGCCACCTACAACACTCCAACTACAGCAACACCAATATCCTGAACACCACCCACCACGCGAGACCCAAACAGCATGTTGAGCCGTTCAGTCGGCGTCGTCGCCACTTGTTGCGCCCTGGGCGCTAACGCCTTCCTGCTGCCGCCTGGCATTGCGCCCGGGCCTGGCCACAGGACTTCCATCAACCCCTTCGTCAGCGTCGACCCGAAAAACCAGGTCTTGGAGCTGCCATGCTCTTCATGTGCTTTCTCGGCCGAGAAGACCGACGAGAGCGTTGCAGAGGCCGATGATACCTTCAGCATCCAAGGTGGCGCAAACAACCTCATCTTGCACTTCACCGTCTCCGAAGACGGACAAGAACTCAATCTCAACGATGTGCCAATCTACCCCGTCCAGGCCGGCTTCGATGCACTGGGTGCTGAGAAGGCTCACTCATGGATCGTGAACCAGCTCCCCGCGTCAAGCTCCATCGAAGAGCTAGAGATCGGCGAAGCAAAGGGCGTGCCTCTTCGCATCAGCGGTGCTGGCACCAAGATGTCCAAGACGAAGATCATCTCTGCCAATGGGGACGAAATCATTCCTCTGGACTTCCAGATCCTAAGTCTCAACGACCAGCCCATGACTATCGACGAGATCGCTATCCAGCTCCTGAGAGACGAGAACGGCGAACTCCTCATCCTCTCCGTCGAACCAGCCCACGAGAACATGATGGACCACCTCCCAATGTCCTTTGGACCGCCACCTCCACCACACCCTCACTTCCACCCTGACGGCCCTGACGGCCCTGACGGCCCCGAGGCACACCGTCCTCACCCCAAGGAGTGCGGATCGCTGCCAGCTCCTCTCTGCCGCTTCCTGCACACCGTTGACGAGAAGTTTGAGGAAGCCAAGCACAGCCGTATTGGAAAGTTTGCTGGCTGCGGTGGTCCCAAGAGCGGGCCTCCTCACGAGATGCCCGGCCACATCAGGCCCCACTTTGGTGCTCCTGATGCCGACGGCAACCGCAAGCTGGAGAGCGGTATGCCCCCTCACATGCGCCCACACGGTCCTCCCGGTCCTGGTCACAGGGGTCCTCACGGCCACCACGGCCCTCACGGTCCTCACCACAGACACGCTCTCGCGCACGCCTTCTTCAAGGGCGTCGTCGCCATCCTCATCCCTGTCATGGCTGGTGTCTTTGTCGGTCTGACCGTCAGCATTGTCGGTCTGCTGATTGGTAAGCTCATCGGCTGGTTCTGGATCAAGTTTGTCCGTGGCGGCAAGCGTGGATACGCCTCTGTGGCTCTCGACGAAGAGACCGCCGACGCTGAGGCCGACAATGGCAAGTCTGACCACGAGCACATGGAGGCGCCTCCTGTCTACGAGGATGCCCCAGCGTACGAGGTCAGCAACGAGAAGGAGTAGAAGTACGGCCTACCACTGTTTAAACTTCTCGAGATACTTAAGCTAGGGAAGGACTATTGGCGATCTCACTGAAAAGGAATGGCCAGGGCAGGAACAGGTACTGGAATCAGCGGGAATGGCGTTATGAGTTTAGTTTTGCTGGCGGTGTGGGAAATGTATGATAACTAGCCCTTGAATTGAATTTTTTTATGTCAATTGCACCTCGTTGCAGGAGGTCATACTATCACTATCTCCTATCATCATTTTACACACATGTGATCGTGAAGACCTCCCACTTCGACATGTCTTGGCAAGAATTGACCCGACCGACGTCGATCATCAACAACGCCAACCCAAGTCCCAAACCCAGCACCTCTTCTCGAAAACGCACGCCCTTGACCGCGCACCCCTGCGCTCTTCCCTCCTCAATCCCTCCTCTCCCTCCATCCTCGAAACTCACACCCACCTCAAACCATGGCCGACCTCCACAACACGCCCATCGTAATCGACAACGGCAGCGGCACCATCCGCGCAGGCTACGCCGGCGAAGACCTGCCCAAATGCTTCTTCCCCTCCTTCGTCGGCCGGCCCAAACACCCGCGCGTCCTCGCAGGCGGTCTGGAAGGCGACGTCTTCATCGGCAACAGGGCGCAGGAATTGAGGGGTCTGCTCAAGATCCGGTATCCACTCGAGCATGGCATTGTCACGGACTGGGATGATATGGAGCGGATTTGGCAGTATGTTTATACGGACGAGCTTAAGACGCTGAGTGAGGAGGTAAGACTTTGAGATTGGGAAGAGAGAGAAGTTCGATTGAGGACAAAGAAGAAGGGAAAGCAGCAGGGCTTCAGGAGACATTTTTTTGGCTGACTGGAACACAATCTTGCAGCACCCGGTCTTGCTCACGGAAGCTCCTTTGAACCCGAGAGCGAACCGCGACACCGCGGCGCAGATTCTGTTTGAGACTTTCAACGTGCCGGCGCTCTACACATCTATCCAGGCCGTACTATCACTCTATGCCTCCGGCCGCACGACGGGAATCGTGCTCGACTCTGGCGATGGCGTGTCGCACGCCGTGCCCGTATATGAAGGTTTCGCGATCCCCAATAGCATCCGCCGGATCGACGTCGCCGGCCGCGACGTGACGGAGAACTTGCAGACGCTGCTGCGCAAAGAGGGCAGCGTCTTCCACACCAGCGCTGAGAAGGAGGTGGTCAAGCAGATCAAGGAGAAGACTTCTTACATTGCGCTCGACCCGAAGAAGGAGGAAAAGGAGTGGATGAGTGCTTCGTCACGTGGAGCAGAGACCAAGGCTATCGAGTACTCATTGCCTGACGGTCAGAAGTTGAAGATTGGCCCGGAGCGCTTCAGAGCACCGGAAATCCTGTTTGACCCTGAGATTATTGGCTCGGAATGGCCTGGCCTGCATCAAATTGTCGTCGACTCCATCAACCGATCGGACATGGATTTGCGCAAAGCGCTGTATGGCAACATTGTGCTCTCGGGTGGTTCCACGATGATCAAGGGCTTCGGTGACAGGCTGTTGGCCGAGGTGCAGCGTCTGGCCGTCAAGGACATGCGCATCAAGATTTTCGCGCCGCCCGAGAGGTTGTACAGCACCTGGATTGGAGGCAGCATTCTCGCCGGGCTGAGCACTTTCCGGAAGATGTACGTGACGGTCGACGACTGGCATGAGAGTAAGTGTGATTCCTTTCAACCCGATGTGCATGCTGAGGTGCATGTCATGACCTGACCCGAGAAAGTCTCGCTAACACCAATCGCGCGCAGATCCGGACATCATTCACCAGAAGTTCGCTTGATCCTGGGAGCCCAGCTGACAACAGTCACTCGCGCGCTTTCATGACGATGAGAAGACGTATTCTACGAGACTCGAACATGCCCAATCCTGCCCTATACTACCGCCTCCAGCACCGCTTACATCACCACAACAACAACTACTACTACTTACTACACCGACCGGCCGGCTCCGCATTTTGCCCCTTCGCCTACCGCCATCCTCGGCACCACCGCCCGCTCCAGACGCGTGCCACGAGGGCAGGCTTTCGGCAGTGAGACCGAAGGCGGTACCTTGTAAGAAACAACACTACCAATCACGCCTACGACACCCAGGAAAGGACAAGTGTCGTGCCTCTCCTGAGCCCTTACTCGCCTGTCTGACTAGCAAGGAGTACTTACCAACTGACCGCTGACCTCAGCCGCGCGCCCGCCCGCCCCCTCAGAGTTGCATCCAATGCGGAGAACGGAGCGAACGAGCGGTAAAGCTGGGGAAGCACGATGGACCTGAACCAGACTAGAGAGACCAGGCTAGGTTGTCCTTGGCGGAATTGCGGGGAAAGAAAGTAACAGGAAAGGTCTCATGGCAATTGGCATCATCATATGGATCAGGATGGTGGAAACAAGAGGGCAAGGTTTCACACTTCTCACGTTACGGTGAAGTAAAAGGAAAACGGGTTTTGCCTTGGCGAGGTGTGCCGCTGCCGCGTCCGGCCAGTCCATCAAGGTTTCGCCTCTTCTCCTCGAAGATGCGGAGATGCAAGATGCAAGATGCGAGAGGCTGCTGTTGTGTACCTTGCAGATCTTGATCATCAGGGTGACAGGAAGGGGCAGGCTCAGGCTGGGAAGTACTGTACTGTACATGTAGCTCTTTCCAGGCAAGGCAGGTGGCAGGTGGTTTTAGGTAACCTATTACCTACACATTACCTACTCGCATCCATACACTAAATGTGATTGTGAAGAGAAAGGGCTTGTACAGTAGTTACGTACGTATCGAGATCCACAGACATCCAAGAACAACGTGGTTCCAATAATGGGAAAAGACACACGGTTGGCTGCTTCGTGAAGATGGGATTATTAGCTTCCCCAGAATCGACCACGTGCTTGGTTTAGTATGGATGTACGCATCACGCATATACATACGCTGACGCGCTACTCCTCGGAAGCCGGGACTTGAGCTGGTCACGAGTTCACGGCTGGTCGATGTAGAGACGGTATGCAATGTGGAAAACTGGGCGGGTGATGAGCCGCATGACTAAGTTACTTTCTACGAGGTGAGGTGGCTCGCTTGGAAATTGGAAGAAATGAGCAAGCGAACGCAAGGAATCGCGTGCGATGGCGGAATCACCGACGATTTGAAACCAATCGAAATAGCGATCGAAGGTAAAAGAAAGAAGAAAGGCGGTGGTAATAGCTCACGTTAGCTAAGCATGGTGTGCATGTAGTCGAAACATCGCAGAACGCATCTCCCGTCATTATTACATAAAACTCGTCTCCTACGATCGCGGGGGTTTCCATTTCACAACGATCGCGTACTGGGGAAAGCAAGACGCCAACGTGGAGAAATCGAGAGAGAGAGCCAGATGTAACCGCGCGGGGGAGCCGTATACCAAACCAGCCTCGCCAGCCCAAAGACGCACGCACACGGCATCATCGGCTGGCATGTAGTTTCTGTTACCCCCAGCTTTCCCGATGCGGAATTTCCTGGGGGTAAAATTTATTAAAAGGATGCGTTTATAGCGTGAGCGCAAACGTTCTGGCTGGTCTCGGCTTGGGGAAAAAGCGACTTTGCGAGGCGCCTCGTGACCGACTCTTTGGCCAGCATGTTGCAACCAGTCCCCAGACCGCTGTGACGACACGTGCGGTGTTTTTTTGGTTCGTGCGCCTCGTTGCCCGTTTGTTTCGCGTGTTTCGTTAGCCGTGGTGTGTATGTATGTCGTATGGTTCGTGGGTAGACGGTGTGTGATGGTCATGAATTATTATTGTTTCGGTAGTATTACTTCATTTCATGTAATTCATTCATGGGTCATGGGACTTGGGGGATGAAATTGCTGTTTCGAGTATGAGTGACGAAGGGGAACAATAATGACGAGTGGCGGCGGTACTGGCGGGTGATGATGATGACTGTTGCGAAGGGGGAGATTTGAAGTGATGTCCGAAGAGTCAAGTGAAAATTGCGTGAGCGGAGTTGTGGATTTGCTAGGGCTGAAGCAGAGAAAGAGAACAGTTTTACCAGTCATGTCATCGGGCAGCACACACACACACACACGTGGTGGATACAGATGGTAAGAAAAAGAAGCGAAAAAATCACGATCTGATGAGTTCGAGTGTGATGATGAATGCATGTGGCGGTGACACGACAGCGAGACTCGTGTTCACTTTCCCACGACCGATGATGATATTATTTGCGTGCTTGTTGATGCGGCGGCTAGTGTCGCCTCTCACTCCGCACAGCAAGACTGGGCAAAAACTCTTTCGTGCACGCCCCCGAACCTAACCCCAAGCTGCAAGTACATCCTAAGCCAAGCGGTGCGCGTGATGCATTTTTCCAGTCGGACAACGCCTGGCTCGGCATCTCGCGCCATCGTAGTGTTTGTTAATAATGTCACTTTGAAATCCCTTTGTCAAGCCTCTTGCCTATAAGGAGCCCGGGAGCCGCTTTCTTTTTATCCCATCACTCCTGCCCTGAACCGAACTGAACTACTCAACTGCACTGCACATCACTGATCTACACCACCTCGACTGATCGACCTACCTTGACTCTTACCACGCCGATCTATTTACATCAATCAATCAATCAATCAACCACCACCAACAACAACAACACACACACACACACAACACACACCAAACATGTCTCGCAACTACTCCGTCACCGAGCCTCACCCTTCTGTCCCCAAATCGGGCACCTTCGTCCTCGGCTCCGGCATTGGCGGCGCAGGCAACTTCAAGCGCTACACTCCCGCAGAAGTCACCCAAGGCTCAAACGCTCAAGGTCCTCCCTCTCGCATCACCCTCAACCGCGCTCCCTCATCGCAACGCACCATCCGCGTAGGCCGCGGCGGTGCCGGTAACTTCGTTCCCAAGTCGCCCGAGACCGAGCAAGCCATGTTCCAATTCGACGAGGAGATGCACGCCCGCCGCGAGAACCAGGCCCCCGTCTACCACATCGGCCGTGGTGGCGCCGCAAACTTCGTCAACGAGTCCAAGCCCACTCCCCAGCGCGTGCCCAGCGACGCCTCTTCCATTTCCAGTGGAAGCAGTGCCGGCAGCGCGAGGCGCAGCATCGAGGGTGCCATTGGCAAGTTCACTCGCAAGCTCTCGTCTCGCTCATAGACGTTGCTCGTGTTTCGAACTCTGCCTTTTTCTGCCTCTCAACTTTCTGGCCTTTACTTCAACAACTTTAGCGGCTGCATCGTTGACTAGCATACACTTGCGACTCATCATCATCATCACAATGTCTCGTCAAACCCCATCATGACCTTGGGGACTCGAGGCATTTCTCCTCTCACAGCGACGGCGCATCTGGGAACCACCAAAAAAGCATTTGATTCTTTATTCCAACAGGGACTGGGCTTTGCTTATTCTTTGACTTTTCCTCTGGGTCCATCAACATCCCAGCGAAGGCGTTTTACGGAGTCACTATACCCAGCAACCCACCAAAAAGTTTTTTGAAAGACCTTCGCACGCGAGGGCTGCTGCTTCAGGGCGGCATTCTATCAACCTGTTCTTGTTTCCTTTTTCTACCACCAGCAACAACAATCAGCATCTCGGTCTGGCGGCAACAAAGCTGGCCGAACTTGCATACGAATGCACGGGTGGGGAAGTCGGTCGACTGCTTGTGAAGTCTACGGACCGCAATCTATTTGATGCGACTTCCCAGAGTGGAGGATTCGGTCACGGGGAGTTTTCATGAGAGAGGGAAAGGAGGGAGAGGTGGTTTTCGATTCGGGGTTTAATCATCACTTTTAATTATCGACTGGAACGTAGCTAGCTCTCATCATCAGCCTCTGTGGCTGTTGCATCAAATCCTCACATCTTCTCTCATGAAGCCTCTCGTTGGCTTTGGAGAATATCCTCTCAACAACATCGTCTCACTCTCTTGTGATCTCCTGAACCAACGTGATGAGTTTCCTGCATTGATCGCTTTCTCTTCGACAATTGCCTTTCTTTGTCTTTCTTTATCATCATCTCCTTGAGGATTCAAATCTTGATCGCGCTCCGCCGCGATCTTTTTCCAACGACTTGCAATCCCCACGAGCTACCACTTCCAACTTCCAACTTCCAAGCTGAAACAGCAACATATTGCCCCAAATCCTGTAAACAAATATTCGTCATGGCTATACTGAATGCACACCAGCGCTCTTTATCTTTGTTACTAACATTGCCAAATATCGTTGCATAGTCAGCTCTGTTCACCCGTTGTGCTCTAGTCATTCAGGGTTAGGGTTAGGGTTAGCTGTCTGTTCTCTTTATGGTCATACCACTGTATGCAATCAAAACTGGATAAAGCAAATTTGATGCGCTCAACCACCGACTCTCTGCGGAGCGAGAATATTGTCGGCGACGTAACATTTGGACCTGATGGATATCTGGGCGAAAGCTCTGTTGATCAGTGAGCCAAAGATGGAAAGTAGCATGAGGTTGATTGCCTTTGATGTTCGCGTAGACTTTTGTTTGCGGGGTGTCACGGACGCGATGTTTGTAAGGATGTTACAATCATTAGATGTCAGATTATCCACCAACCCAATAGGCCGATCATCATCCGGCCAGCCCAACAAACCCGCCAACACCCTTTCTTTTCCCAGGCACTCTCACTCCCAAACGACCGCCTGCCTATCTCCATCCCCCTCCTCCCTGATCGCTGACCCATCATACCCCTCTGCATCAGGCAGTACTTCGTACGGCGGAAGCTGGTCTGGCGGGAGATGACTTGGCAGGATCGTCCGGCAGGTCATGGCGAAGCGCAGGTGGCCATGAGGCTCGACGGCATGCTCCAGGAACTTCTGGATGTCGTCACCTTCCATGATGACAATGTCGCCGTGGGTCAGGTGGAACGAGAGGAGTGTGTCTGCCTCTTTGCGTTTCATCTGCAGTTCTGCCGGGAGTTCTTTCGAGCGGGTGCGGAAACCCTTCATGTCACCTTTTGCGCGGAGGTCTTGCAGTTCGGCCCAGGCTGCGAGGCGGGCGACGTGGGTATCTTTGCAGACTGTCTTGGAGGCCTGCAGAGCCGCGTCTTTCGCCTTTGATGTATAGCCGGAAGCCCAGCCGCAGCTCTCGAGCAGTGGGAGGGGGAGTGGTTTCTCGTCTGTGAAGACGCCGGTTTTGGAGACCTGCGAGAAGTACTTGGCTTTCACACGAAGGTCCATTGTGGCAGGGGCCCCGAGGGAGAGAGTTGCGATACGTGGGCCAAGTCCTTCCTCGCCGTCGTCGTGGTATTTGATCTTTTGACCCTCAAGGTAGGCGAAGATCAACTCCTCGTTGAAGTCTTGGTACCCGGACTCATCATTGACGAAGACTCGTTGGGCCCAGTTGAGGCGAGAACGGACTACGCGAACGGCAGTAGGAGCGTCTTCGAACGATTTGCTGTCGCCAGTGGCGATGAACTTGTAGGGCATGCCGAAGTTCATGCCGAACGCTGTCATCCGCGCTCCCGCCTCTCCTGGTTGGTCCTCATTCGCATTCTCAGGGGTATCCTCAGATTCCACAGTGATTCGATGTTGAGATGGCGGTTGCTGTTGCTCAGTGTCGGCTGTTTTCCGCATGATCCGCCTTTCGAGACCGACATTGACCGTCTGCAGCTCCCGGAACATGTCGTTTGCACCACCGGGTTCGGAGACAACATGCTTGTTGGCCTTCGCAACTGTCACTGACCCAACGACACCCTCGATGGTGTACCTGATGACCTTGTAGTTGCTGTGGTAATTGACCTGAGTCTTGACAGCAGGCTGGATTAGCGCCTTCGTCAGACTTGGCCCGTCGCTCGACATGTCCCAAGGATTGTGCCCGAGATTTGATGGCATTACCACCTGCACCTGTGGGATGAGCTTCCACTTGCAGCCGACCGTGTCACAACGCCAATGGGTGAACTTGTAGCGAATGTTGCACCTGCCGCAGTCGGGGCAAACCACGCCTCGGGTGC
>Ga0265798_10000435_pt1 | contig 72114 bp, 70 predicted proteins | sample P3T30metagenome_FD_192430 | JGI IMG/M metagenome (GOLD analysis project Ga0265798, IMG submission 192430) | Plant litter microbial communities from East Loma Ridge, Irvine, California - P3 T30 | ecosystem: Environmental > Terrestrial > Plant litter > Unclassified | place: USA: California... | reverse complement strand
GTGGTCGGGTTCAGGATGTACTGGCCGTTGGCGTAGCCGACGCGGGCGGCGCCGATCGGGCCGCTGAACGGGATGCCGGCCACGCACAGGGCGGCCGAGGCGCCGATCATCGACGGGATGTCCGGATCGATCTCGGGATTCACGGACAGGACGTGGATGATGACCTGGACTTCGTTCAGGTAACCTTCCGGGAACAGCGGGCGGATCGGACGGTCGATCAGGCGCGACGTCAGGGTCTCCTTCTCCGACGGACGGCCTTCGCGCTTGAAGAAGCCACCCGGGATCTTGCCGGCTGCGTACGACTTCTCGATGTAGTCGACGGTCAGCGGGAAGAAGTCCTGGCCCGGCTTGGCGTCTTTCTTCGCCACCACGGTTGCCAGGACGACGGTGTCCTCGACCGACACGACGACGGCGCCGCTGGCCTGGCGAGCGATTTCGCCGGTCTCCAGGGTCACGGTGTGTTCGCCGTACTGGAAGGTTTTCGTAACTTTGTTAAACATGGGTAATCCCTTTCTATTTGCCGACAGAATTTCAGGCGCTGTCGTTCACCTCACCACAGTTTTTCGCTTTGAAAAAGCGGGGTCGGACCCCGGTGTCAAGGGTGGGGTCCGACCCCGGTTTTCCAAAACGAAAAATGCCTGCGGCAGTCGTGCTGACGCAGGCATTTCATGATCAAGCCGGTTGGCTCAATGCGTAGATTACTTACGCAGACCCAGCTTGGCGATCAGGTCGCGGTAGCGGTTCAGGTCTTTGTTCTTCAGGTAAGCCAGCAGGCTCTTACGACGGTTGACCATCATGATCAGGCCGCGGCGCGAGTGGTGGTCCTTCTTGTGCTCCTTGAAGTGACCGTTCAGTTCGTTGATGCGTGCGGTCAGCAGTGCAACCTGGACTTCCGGGGAGCCGGTGTCTTTGTCGCCACGTGCGTTGTCGGCAATGATGGCGGCTTTGTTGATGTGTTCTACGGACATGATGTTACCTTTCACATGCGGTGCAAGAGTCGGAACCCAGCGCACCGTGAATTGTTGAGAAACCTGGCCTCAAAAGCCAAGACCGGGAAGTATAGGTGAAAACGTCGCGTGAAGCCAGTCTTTCCTCGGCTTCGCTACAATGCGAGGGGTTGGCATTGCCGTTTTGGCATGCGTCAAGGACCCGAACTGGATAAAGCGATGACGAAGACGATCAAAACTGCAGGCGCCCTGGCACTCATCCTGGCCCTGTCCGCCTGCGCCCCCATGGTGCGCCGCACGCCCGCGGTCGGCGCACCGCTGGCCGAGGTGACGGCCCGGCTGGGCCAGCCGAACGCCGTGTACGCGGACCCGGCCGGCGGCCAGGTGCTCGAATACCGCGGACAGCCGATGGGGCAGTTCCAGCACATGGCCCGCATTGGCGCCGATGGCCGGCTGCTGTCCTACGAACAGGTGCTGACCACCGAGAACTTCGCCAGGATCGAGGTCGGCCGCTGGAACAGGGACGAGGTCCTGCGCCACTTCGGACGGCCGGCCGAGGTGGCGCGTTCGCACCTGGAGGAAGGCGAGATCTGGTCTTACCGCTACAAGGAAAAAGGCGTATGGAATTCGCTGATGAACGTGAACTTCAATGCGCGCGGCACGGTGCTGCGCGTGTTCAACAGCCCGGACCCGCTGCTCGACGACCGCTTCAAGGGACTGTGAGGATGCGATGCGCTATTTGATGAGAACCACGGCGCTTGCGGCGCTGGCGCTGGCGCTGTCCGCCTGCGCCCCGCTGTTCCGCCAGCCGCCGCCCGTGGGCGCGCCGCTGGCCGAGGTCACGGCCAAACTCGGCCAGCCGGCGGCCAGCTACCCGTTGCCGGACGGCGGCCAGGTGCTCGAATACCGCGGCCAGCCCATGGGCCAGTTCCAGCACATGGCCCGCATCGGGCCGGACGGCCGCCTGCTGTCCTTCGAGCAGGTGCTGACCAGCGAGAATTTCGCGAAGGTGAAGATCGGCCAGTGGACCAGGGACGACATCCTGCGCAACTACGGCCGCCCGGCCGAGGTCTCGCGCGTGGCCTTCCACAACTACGAAGTCTGGTCCTACCGCTACAAGGAAGCGGGCGTCTGGAATTCGCTGATGAGCGTGCACTTCGATCAGCAGGGCGTGGTGCAGCAGATGCTGAACGGCCCGGACCCGATGTACGACGACCGTTTCCGGCACCGTTAAGCCAGCCCTAAGCGGGCGGTGAGGAAGTGTGAGAAAGCAAGGTGTGGCGACGGCTATACTCTTTCCGCATGGACCTTGCCTACCGCTCCAGGAGCACCGACCGCCGCTACGGCCTGCTGCTGACCGCTCTCGTGCACGTGGCGCTGATCGGCGGCTGGCACATGGCGCGTACCTTGCCGGCGCCGGCGCTCTCGGAAGACGGGCCGCGCACCCGTATTTTCTGGATTCCGCTGCCGCAGCCCAGACCTGAACGGCGCAAGGAGGAAGAAGCACCCGCGCCGCGCAAGGAAGCCGCCGCGCCGCGTGCACACCCGGGCCCTGCCCTCCCGCTGCCGCCGGTGCCGGCCGTGACGCCGGCGCCCGCACCCGTCGAAAGCCCTGCGGTCATACCTGCCGCGCGCGCCACGAACACCGACGCTCCCGCCCAGGCCAATGTGCAGAAACCCAGCGCCGAAGAAATCCTGCAGCGGGCCAAACGCGACATCGGCCGCATCGACAAGGGACTGCGCAAGGAAAACAACCCGTATATCGCCGCGCCGCTGGACAGCCCGCAGATCCGCATGCGCAAGAAGATGGAGGAAGCGGCCGCGCTGGCCAAGCCCGGCCTGTTCGAGGCGCCGAAGATCGAGGAACTGGTGAACAACTCCGGCGACGGCGCGCGGCGCTCGCGCGTCATCACCGGCAACCGCACCTACTGCATCACCGAGCGGTCGCCGGCGACCAATGTCGAGATGATCGAGCACCACGGCAAGCTGCGCATCACCAACTGCCCGCAGGACGAAGGGACGGCGACCAGGCAGGAATGGCGCACCTTGCGCGATTGAAGACGCGCCGGAGAGAAATCAGCGCCGCTCGCTCGGATCGAGCGGGTCTTCCTCGGTCTGCACGATGCTGACCGGCTTGCCCTTGGCGAAGCGGACCACATACACCACATAGCCCGACAGGCCGTACAACACGAACAGCGGCCACAGCACTTTCGGCGGATCGATCGCCAGCAGCGCCAGTCCCAGCGCGACGAGGAACACGACGATGAAAGGCACCGACTTGCGGAAGTTGACGTCCTTGAAGCTGTAGAAAGGCACGTTGGTGACCATGGTCAGGCCGGCGAACAGCGCGATGCACCAGGAGATCCAGTCGGCCTGGCGCGGGCTGATGTTGATCTCGGGGTCGGTCATCATCATCACGAAGCCCACCACCAGCGCCGCCGCGGCCGGGCTGGGCAGGCCCTGGAAGAAGCGCTTGTCGACGACTTCGATGTTCGTATTGAAGCGCGCCAGGCGCAATGCGGCACCGGCGCAATAGACGAAGGCCGCGATCCAGCCGAGTTTGCCGAGTCCGCGCAGCGACCATTCGTAGATCACCAGCGCCGGCGCGGCGCCGAAGGACACCATGTCGGACAGCGAGTCGTACTGGGCGCCGAACTCCGACTGCGTGTTGGTCAGGCGCGCCACGCGGCCATCGAGGCCGTCGAGGACCATGGCGATGAACACGGCCCAGCAGGCGTGGTCGAAGCGCTGGTTCATCGCCATTACGATCGCATAGAAGCCGCCGAACAGCGCGGCGGTGGTGAAGGCGTTGGGGAGCAGGTAGATGCCGCGGCGCGGACGGGAAGCGGCATCGAGCTGGCGCGGCGCCCGGCTGAAGCGGAAGCGGCTGAAGCGGCCGAAGCGGCCCGTCTTGGGCGCGCCGTTCTTTCTGCGGCGAGGGAATGTTGGCATAAGTATTGTTATTCGGAAACAGCGCGCGTGGGCGCGGACCATGCCATTATATGGCCGCGCCCTGCAGTTAGCGAACCGATACCGTTACCGGAATCTCATCGGAACCTGAGCTTGCCGACCAGGCGCATCTCGAGACGGGTTTCGCCGGGCTCGAAGCTGGGCTCGGGCATATCGGCGGACTTGTTGCGCGAGCCGCTCACCGTCACCCGCATGGCCTCCTGCATCCCCGGGTTCGCGTAATGGCCCGAACCTTCGAAGTCCACGGTGTCGATCACGGCATCGTTGACGTTACGCCCCATCGCACGCGCGATCGAAGCGACGCGCTCGTTCAGGTTGCGCCAGGTGGCGGCAATGCGTTCGTCGTCGAGCTTCTTCGTCAGTTCGGGGCTCAGGTGGTAGTCGATGCCGCTGATCCCCAGCACGTTTTGCGCCGCCGCCGCGGTCTTCGGGAGGTTGTCGAGGTTGCGCGTCTTGAGCTCCAGGTACTGGCCGACGCGCCAGCCGATCGGGACGCGGCGCGCCGCCTGCGTCGCCAGCGGACGCTGCGGATTGTCCGGCACTTCCGGATACACCGGATAGCTGTAGTAATTGACGGTCTTCAGTTCCGCCTGCGGGTCCGCGCGGCGCACGATCTCGGTGCCCTGCTTCATCTTCTGGTTCACGCGCGCCTGCGCGGCGGCGCGGTCCTTGTCCTGCTCTTCGACCGAGAAGGTGACGGTGGCTTCGTCGTTGGCGTGCTTCACTTCGCCGTAGGCCGGGACGATGATCAGGGTACCGCTGGTGGTTGCCGCCGCGGGCGCGGTCTGGGCGTGGACGTTCAGGGCCAGGCCGAGGCTGGCGGCGAGGATCAGGTGGGAAGGACGCATGCTTGTTCTCCTGTTGAGTTACAGGAAGAACGATAGCGTGTTTTGCGCATGCGGGGGATGGATGTAATGGACTTTTGCAAATGCTTGCATCTCATTACGTCGCACTATTGTCGTTCCCGTGCACGCGGGAACCCATACTGAAGAACCGAAGTTTGCACCGCAAGCTTACTGCAGCGCTGTCGAATCCTGATGCTCAGTATGGATTCCCGCTTTCGCGGGAATGACGTGCTGTCAGTTCTTCGACTGATCGACCAGCTTGTTCTTCGCAATCCACGGCATCATCGCGCGCAGCTTGCCGCCCACCTGTTCGATCTGGTGCTCGGCGGTCAGGCGGCGGCGCGAGATCAGGGTCGGGGCGCCGGCCTTGTTCTCGAGGATGAAGCTCTTCGCGTACTCGCCGGTCTGGATGTCCTTCAGGCACTGCTGCATCGCCTTCTTGGTCTCGTCGGTGACGATGCGCGGGCCGGTCACGTACTCGCCGTATTCCGCGTTGTTCGAGATCGAGTAGTTCATGTTGGCGATGCCGCCTTCGTAGATCAGGTCGACGATCAGTTTCAGTTCGTGCAGGCACTCGAAGTAGGCCATCTCCGGCGCGTAGCCGGCTTCCACCAGGGTCTCGAAGCCGGCCTTGATCAGTTCGACGGTGCCGCCGCACAGCACGGCCTGCTCGCCGAACAGGTCGGTCTCGGTCTCTTCGCGGAAGTTGGTTTCGATGATGCCGGCGCGGCCGCCGCCGTTCGCCATCGCATACGACAGCGCGATGTCGCGCGCGGCGCCGGATTTGTCCTGGTAGACGGCCACCAGGTGCGGCACGCCGCCGCCCTGGGTATAGGTGTTGCGCACGGTGTGGCCCGGGGCCTTCGGGGCGACCATGATGACGTCGAGGTCGGCGCGCGGCTGGACCTGGCCGTAGTGGACGTTGAAGCCGTGGGCGAAGGCCAGCACCGCGCCCTGCTTGGCGTTCGGCTCGATGTTTTCCTTGTAGACCTGGGCGATGTTCTCGTCCGGCAGCAGGATCATGATGACGTCGGCGGCCTTCACGGCCTCGTTGACTTCGGCCACCTTCAGGCCGGCCTGCTCGACCTTGGTCCAGGAGGCGCCGCCGCGGCGCAGGCCGACGGTGACATTGACGCCGGAATCGTTCAGGTTCTGGGCGTGCGCGTGACCCTGCGAGCCGTAGCCGATGATGGCGACGTTCTTGCCTTTGATGAGGGAGAGGTCGCAGTCTTTATCGTAGAAAACTTTCATTTGGTATTCCCGTAGATTTTGGAGGTGTTCAAACTTTGAGGATGCGCTCGCCGCGGCCGATGCCGCTGCCGCCGGTACGGACGGTCTCGAGGATGGAAGCGCGGTCGATGGCGTCGATGAAGGCGTCGAGCTTGCTCTTGGCGCCGGTCAGCTCGATCGTGTAGGTCTTTTCGGTCACGTCGATGACGCGGCCGCGGAAGATGTCGGCGGTGCGCTTCATCTCTTCGCGCTCCTTGCCGACCGCCCTCACCTTGATCAGCATGAGCTCGCGCTCGATGTGCTGGCCTTCGGTCAGGTCGACCACCTTCACCACCTCGATCAGGCGGTTCAGGTGCTTGGTGATCTGCTCGATGATGTCGTCCGAGCCGGTGGTGACGATGGTCATGCGCGACAGCGTCGGGTCCTCGGTCGGCGCCACGGTGAGCGTCTCGATGTTGTAGCCGCGCGCGGAGAACAGGCCGACCACGCGCGACAGGGCGCCCGCTTCGTTCTCGAGCAGGACGGAAATGATATGGCGCATTACAGGTCCTCCGAGCTCAGCAGCATCTCCGACAGGCCCTTGCCCGTCTTGACCATCGGCCAGACGTTCTCGCTGCGGTCGGTGATGAAGTTCATGAACACCAGGCGGTCCTTCATGGCGAAGGCGTCGCGCAGGGCACCTTCGACGTCGCCCGGCTTCTCGATGCGCATGCCGACGTGGCCATAGGCCTCGGCCAGCTTCTCGAAATCGGGCAGCGCGTCCATGTACGACTCGGCATAGCGCGAGTTGTAGTCGAGCTCCTGCCACTGGCGCACCATGCCCAGGAAGCGGTTGTTCAGGAGGATGATCTTCGGCGTCAGGTGGTACTGCTTGCAGGTCGCCAGCTCCTGGATGTTCATCTGGATCGAGCCCTCGCCGGTGACGCAGGCCACGGTCGCGCCGGGGTTCGCCATCTGCACGCCCATCGCGTACGGCAGGCCCACGCCCATCGTGCCCAGGCCGCCCGAATTGATCCAGCGGCGCGGCTGGTTGAACGGGTAGTACTGCGCGGCCCACATCTGGTGCTGGCCGACGTCGGAGGTGACGAAGGCGTCGCCCCCGGTGACCTGCCACAGGGTCTCGACCACCGATTGCGGCTTGATGACTTCATCGGACGGCGCGTACTTCAGGCATTCGCGGCCGCGCCATTCGCCGATCTGGGCCCACCACTTGCGCAGCGCGCCTTCATTCGGCTTCTGCTCGGCGGCGTCCAGTTGCGACAGCAGCTCGACCAGCACGTCCTTGACGTTGCCGACGATGGGGATGTCGACTTTCACGCGCTTCGAGATCGACGAAGGGTCGATGTCGATGTGGATGATCTTGCGCGGGTTGCTGGCGAAGTGTTTCGGGTTGCCGATCACGCGGTCGTCGAAGCGGGCGCCGATCGCGACCAGGACGTCGCAATGCTGCATCGCCATGTTCGCTTCGTAGGTGCCGTGCATGCCGGGCATGCCGACGAAGTGGCCGCTGGATGCGCGGTAGGCGCCCAGGCCCATCAGCGTGTTGGTGACCGGGTAGCCGAGCTTGTCGACCAGGCGGTTCAGTTCGTTCGATGCGTTCGCCAGGATCACGCCGCCGCCGGTGTAGATCATCGGGCGCTCGGCCTGCAGCAATAACTGCACCGCCTTGCGGATCTGGCCCGCGTGGCCCTTGTCGACCGGCTTGTACGAGCGCATCTCGATTTCGCGCGGATAGTCGTACAGCGCCTTCTGCATGCTGACGTCCTTCGGGATGTCGACCAGCACCGGGCCCGGACGGCCGGTGCGTGCGATGTAGAAGGCTTTCTTGATCGTGGCGGCGACGTCGCGCACGTCCTTGACGAGGAAGTTGTGCTTGACCACAGGCCGCGTGATGCCGACCGTGTCGCATTCCTGGAAGGCGTCCTGGCCGATCGCGTGGGTCGGGACCTGGCCCGAGATCACCACCATCGGAATCGAGTCCATGTAGGCGGTGGAGAGGCCGGTGACGGCATTGGTGACGCCCGGACCGGACGTGACCAGGGCCACGCCAACCTGGTTCGAACTGCGCGAATAGGCGTCGGCCGCGTGGATGGCCGCCTGTTCGTGGCGTACCAGGATGTGCTGGAATTTGTCCTGCTTGAAGATGGCGTCGTAGATATACAGGACCGCGCCGCCGGGATAGCCGAAGACGTGCTTCACGCCCTCCTCTGCCAGACAACGGACCAGTATCTCAGCGCCCGTGATGGGAACTGCTGCGTCGTGACTCATTACGTTTCCTTTCAAGACCCATAGGGAGATTGATCGGATGCTCGTGCCTGACGAGATACGTGTCGCGCAACAGTGCTCATGCTTCCCTTCTTTCTGCGCTCACGTCGATCTTTCCGTCACCCGTAGATGACGTACGAACCGGCGCTGGTCGCAAACTCGTTTGGCGTGAGTTTCTGTGTGCGGAATGCGTATCTCTCGCGCTTTTGGCGCGGGTTGGAGCAAACTGCCTACATGTGAAAGCGCGTCATGCCTGGACCGGCGGGGTATGCCGCTCCGGATGACCTTGGGCTTCGGGGTTGCAAAGCTTTATACACCTTACTGCGTTGCACCATTTCGGTCAAGTACAAAGATGGAAATGACCAAATTGGTGCGAAATGCAGACTCGGCAGCGAAATCGTCTTATGCGCGGCCGACAAAATCGCATGCGTGCGCCTGCGAATTCAACTGCGGCAAATGCGCATTCCCGGCAAATTGCGCCAGCTCGGCAGGCAGGGAATTGGCGACATTCGCGCCCAGCCCTTCCCATTCCGCGTCTATCGTATCGCGGTGATTGAAGCGATTCGCAAAGACCAGCGTTTCGACTTTCCCGTCGTCGAAATAAAAGACCAGCTTGTTTCGCGGCTCGAAGCCGACGTGCCGCGACAGCAGCGTCACCACCAGGGATTCGAACAGCCGGGCCCGGATCCGCCCGTTGGCCTCGCGGTCCATCGATTCGAAAGTGCAGCCCAGCTGATCCAGGCGCGCTTCGGTCAATGCCGTCCTGAACATGGTGTCCGGCTGGACGAGCTCGATCTTCATCTTCATTGGCGGTCCGGCGTTCGCGACCTTGGGGCCGAATTCGACGACGCGGCAGCCCGGCAGGGCAAGGACGATCGTGGCGGCGCAAAACAACTGGGCTATTTCTTTTACTTTCATGCGGTTCCATTCATGCAGAATTCGCGGCACGCCGGACGCAGCTGCAGCAATTCGGCATACGCGCGCAAGGCGGGATAATCAGGCCGCGCCATCGGCGTCATCAGCCAGCGGTTGAGCGAAAGGCCGAGCACGATGTCGGCCAAGGAGAAATCCGCGCCGGCTGCATACGCGCCGGTCTTCTCGAGTTGCGCTTCGAAGATGCCCATATGGCGGTGCCAGTGCGCGATGCTGCTCTCGACCTGGGCGGCATCGCCATGCGCCGGACTGTTGCGCACCAGGGCCATGAAGGCGTAGCGCCAGGCGTTGTTGAGCTCGGTCGCCTGCCAGTCCATCCATTGCTCGACCTTGGCCCTGGCCAGCGGCTCGCGCGGCAGCAAGCGTCCATCGCCGCCGTAACGCGTGGCCAGGTAGCGGCAGATCGTGTTCGACTCCCATAAGACTGCGTCGCCATCGATCATCACCGGCACCATCGCATTCGGGTTCAGCGCCAGGAAGGCCGGCGCCAAAGTGGACTGGAAACCTGAGCCCCAATCCTCGCGGACGAATGGAATTTCCAGCTCGGCGCAGGTCCACAAGACCTTGCGGACATTGATCGAACTTGCCTTGCCCAGGATGCGCACCATGACCGTCTTTCTTTATAGCTAATTGAACAATTGTAATCAAGAAGTATTTTTGCCGCACAGTCACAAATCCCGCAGGTGGTTTACAGTGCGCTCATCCATTATTTTTGCTAGCATTCGAAGGTTTTCCGACCCTTCATCGCATGGCCACTGACAAAGAACTAAACGACTTCCTCGAGAGTGTGGAGCGGCGCGCCTTCAAGCAGGCGGCGTACGCGGTCCGCAAGGACGAGGCAGCGCTGGACATCGTTCAGGACGCCATGATCAAGCTGGCCGAGAAATACGGCGACAAGCCGCTGGCCGAACTGCCGATGCTGTTCCAGCGCATCCTGCAGAACACCATCCTCGATTATTTCCGCCGCGAGAAAGTCCGCAATACCTGGGTCAGCCTTTTCGGAAACCTGGGCCGGCGCGGCGAAGACGACGACGAGGACTTTGATATACTCAATTCCTACGAGGCCGAGGAAGGGTCGGCCGCTGCCGAGTCGAGTGCAGATCAGGTGGAACGCGCGGAAACCCTACGCCAGATCGACGAAGAGATACAAAAGCTCCCGGCGCGTCAACGGGAAGCCTTCCTCATGCGTTACTGGCAGGACATGGACGTGGCCGAAACGGCCCAAGCGATGGGATGCTCCGAGGGCAGTGTAAAAACGCATTGTTCTCGCGCTACGCATGCCCTCCAAAAAGCCCTGGAGGCCAAGGGAATTAAATTATGAACACCGACGACATCAACCTGGCGTACAAGATCCGCCACGCCCTGAACGAGAACCTCGACAACCTGCCGGCCTCGACCACCGACCGCCTGGCGGCTGCGCGCGCCCTTGCCCTCTCGCGCAAGAAGGCCGACGCGCCGCGCGTGCCGGTGCAGGAAAAGCGTCCGCTGTTCGACATGCGCTGGATGCGCGGCCTGGCCGTGGCCGCGCCGCTGCTGGCGATGGCGATCGGCCTGGCGGGCGTCTACCAGTCCGAACGCGAACAGCGCGTGGCCGAGCTGGCCGACCTGGACGCCGCCGTGCTGTCCGACGACCTGCCGCTTACCGCCTACACCGACCACGGCTTCAATGCCTACCTGGCCCAGCAACAGCAGCAAGTACCGCAACGCGCGCAGTAAGGCCCAGCTTTGATGACGGCAAACAAGGGTAAAGTCGCTGCCGCCGGCGCTGCCGCTGCATTCGCCGGCATCGTGCTGCTGTTCAGCCAGCAGCACGACCGCATCGCCATGCCCGGCGCCGCGTCCGGCGCCGGTGCCGCCGAGTCCAGCACGCACCCCGGCCAGGCCGACGCCGACGCCGCGCACAAGACCGGCGACAAGCCGTTGTGGAACGCCCTGACCCCGGCCCAGCGGCTGGCCCTGCAGCCCCTGCAGGCCGAGTGGGACCAGATGGACGGCGTGCGCAAGCAGAAATGGCTGCAGCTGGCGAACCGCTTCGCCAGCCTGAAACCGGAAGAACAGCAGCGCGTGCACGAGCGCATGCGCGAATGGGTCAAGCTCACCCCGGCGCAGCGCGAACTGGCGCGCGAGACCTATGCGCGTGCGCGCAAGATCGCCCCCGACCAGAAGACCGCGAGCTGGCAGAGCTACCAGCAGCTGCCCGAAGAGCAGAAGAAGAAGCTGGCCGCCTCGGTCGCCGGCCGCAAGAAGACCTCCGTGGTGCCGAGCCAGGCCAGCGGCAAGGCCGTGGCCCCGCTCGGCCAGGGTGCGACCTCCTGCCCTGCCGGCACCGTCAAGAACAGCCTCTCCGCGACGCCGCCCTGCGTGGCCCTGCCCTCGACGCAGCAGCAGCCGGCGCCCGCCGTGCCGGCACCGCAACCGTCCCAGCCCAACCAGCCGGCCAATCCGCCGCAGCAGGAAAAGCCGGTACCGGCCAACTGGGGCATCACACCGAACAACGCCTGAGCCTTCGAGCCACTCCATGAGCGAAACCGCCAGCAGCACACCAACCGTCAAGCGCCGCCTGATCGTCATGATCTACGAGACCTTCCTGCTGCTGGCTGTCGAGATGCTGGCGGTGGCGCTCTACCTTCTGGTCACGCGCAACAGCCACGAAGCGCCGGCCCAGTACGGCCTGAAGTTCTTCCTCTTCCTCGTCACCGGCGCCTACTTCGTCTGGTGCTGGACCGACAGCGGCCACACGCTGGCGATGAAGACCTGGCGCCTGCGCCTTGTTGCCGGCAACGGCGTACGCGTGCCCCTCAGGACCGCGGTGCTGCGCTACCTGCTGGCCTGGGGCTGGTTCCTGCCGGCGCTGCTGGCCTGCGCCGCCTTCGGCCTGAAGGGCAAGCTGGAAGTGTCCGCCGTGATCGCAGCCGGCATCGCTGCCTGGGCCCTGACCGCCTTCCTCGACAAGGACCGCCAGTTCCTGCACGACCGCCTGGCCGGCACCCGCCTAGTGCAGCTGCCCAAGGCAAACGCGAAGCCTGCCGCCGATGCGGCCCAGGCGGCAGGCGCCTGATTCCCAGCCTCAGTTCCTGCGCGCCCGCGCCTCGGTCTTCGTCAGGAACCGGCCGCGCTGGCGCGCCAGCGTCAGCAGGACCACCGTCACGGCGCTCAGCGCGACCAGCGTGACGAGCGAAGCCTCGACGCCGTAAGCGCCGCCGGACAGCCAGTCCGGGCCCACGGTCTGCCCTTTCAGGATGCCCTTGCCCGGATGACCCGAGGTCGTCACCGAAAAGATCGCGTCCGACATGAAGTTCCAGGCGAAGTGCATCCCGACCGGCAGCCAGAGCCGGCGCGTCACCAGGTAGGCGGCGCCGAACAGCAGGCCGGCGACGACGGTCACGGCGATGCCCGCCAGCGTCACGTTCGCATTCGGCAGGTGCGCCAGGCCGAACACGAGGGACGAGATCGCAAGCGCCGCCCAGCTGCCCAGCGAACGCTCGAGGTTGCGGTACAGGATACCGCGGAACAGGGTCTCTTCGAACAGGGCGACCAGCACCAGTTCGGTGAGCGGCACCAGCAGCGCTTCCCAGCCGCCGGTGCCATCCACCCGGTAGGCGCCGAACATGGCCATCGCCCCGATCACACCGATGAACAGCAGGCTGCCCAGCAGCAGGCCGGCGCCGAGTTCGCGGCCCGCGCCGGTGCCTGCCAGTTCCGCCATCGGCCGCCGCTCGACGCGGCGCACGTAGAACCGGTAGCCGAGCAAGCACAGCGCGGCCGCCAGCAGCTGCGGCCACAGACCGCGCATGCCCTTCTCGACCAGTTGATGGACGAGGAACATCGTCAGCGCGACCGGCAGCACGACAGCCAGCGCACCGAGCACGATGCGCACGAGCGAGAAACGGGTGATGCCGGAAGGCTTACGGCGAAGTTGGCCGCCGTCCGCGGACGGCTGGCTGAGGGATGACGCGGTCATGGAAAGCCTCTTGAAAAGGCTTCACGATAAGCGCGGGGAGCGGGTGAGAAAACGGATTTCGCTCTCACCCTGTCAGAACTTTCAGGAAACGCGCTTCAAAAGCGCTCGCTGTCGCGCAGGTAGCGCCACTGTCCCACCGGCAGCCCGCTCAGTGCCACGCGGCCGATGCGCAGGCGGCGCAGGCCGGTGACCTGCAGCCCGACCTTCGCGCACAGGGCTTCGATCTGGCCCGGCACCATGCCCTTGCCGGCGAAGCGCAGCCGCGCCTCGCTCTGCCAGCTGGCCTTGATCGGCGCCTTCGGGCTGCCGCCCGCGTTCAGGCGCGCCAGGCCATCTTCAAGCATGGCGCCGGTGACCTCGGCCACGTATTCCTGCTCGATACGCTCGCTGTCCTGGCCGAGCTTGCGCACCACGCGCCAGTCCTGGCTGAACACCACCAGGCCGCTGGCCAGGGTTTCGAGCGGCATCGCCGGCGTGAGCCTGCTCAGGTGGCGCTTCAGGAAGCGTTCCCCAGGCTCTGTCTGGAACAGCGTGTCCGCTTGCAGCGAATCGAGCGCCGCCTTGCCGTGCAGGCCGGCCGGCTTGTGCAGCAGGATGGTGACCGGCTGCGGCTCCTCGGCCGTGGCGCCGGGCAGGAGCTGCACCTGCTGCGCCGGCGAGACGCGCGTCGCCGGCTCGTCGATGACCTCGCCATCGACGCTGACCCAGCCGCCGGCGATGTAGCGTTCGGCCTCGGCGCGCGAACACCCTGCTATTTCGGCCACGCGCTTGGCGAGGCGGATGCCGTCATCAGTCATCAGGCGCGCCAATCCTTGAAGAAGTCCTTGAACGCGGCAATGGTCGCCTGCACGTCTTCCCTGCTGATGTCCAGGTGGGTCACCAGGCGGGTGTGCGTACCGATCGAGGCACGGATGCCGTTGCGCGCAAGGTGCTCGCGCAGGGCTGCCACGGCCGCTTCCGGAATCTCGACGTAGAAGATGTTGGTCTGCGGCGCGGTGACGCGCAGCGGCTCGATCTGCGCCAGGCCCGCCGACAGATCGGCCGCGTTCTGGTGGTCATCAAGCAGGCGCTCGACGTTGTTCTCGAGCGCGTACTGGGCCGCCGCGGCGATCACGCCGGCCTGGCGCATGCCGCCGCCCAGCATCTTGCGCCAGCGCTTGCCCTGCTCGATGAAGGCTTTCGGGCCGAGCAGCACCGAACCGACCGGCGCGCCCAGGCCCTTCGACAGGCAGACCGACACGGTGTCGAAGCCGGCCACCTGCGCGCGCAGGCCCAGACCGTTCTTGACGGCCGCGTTGCAGACGCGCGCGCCGTCGAGGTGGGTCGCCAGGCCCTTGTCGTGTGCCAGCTTCGTGGCGGCGAGCACGTAGTCCTGCGGCAGCACGCGGCCGCCGATGGTGTTCTCGAGCGCCAGCAGGCGGGTGCGCGCGAAGTGCATGTCGTCGGGCTTGATATAGGCCGCGATGTCGCTCAAGGCGATCGAGCCGTCCGCCTGGTTGGCGATCGGCTGCGGCTGGATGCTGCCGAGAACGGCCGCGCCGCCGCCTTCGTACTTGTAGGTGTGCGCTTCCTGGCCGACCAGGTATTCGTCGCCGCGGCCGCAGTGGGTCATCAGCGCGATCAGGTTGGTCTGGGTGCCCGATGGTGCGAACATGCCGGCTTCGAAGCCGAACAGCTCGGCCGCGAAATCCTGCAGGCGGTTGACGGTCGGGTCGTCGCCGTACACGTCGTCGCCGACGGGTGCAGCGGCCATGGCGGCGCGCATCGCGGCGGACGGTTGGGTGACGGTGTCGCTGCGCAGGTCGATCCAGCGCTCGTGTTGTTCGCTCATGGTCTCACTCAGTCTCGGTCGTTATACGTAAAAGCGCTCGGCCATCTCTTCCAGGCCCACTTCGGCCAGCACCTGCTGCAGGCGCTCGGCGGGCCGCTTGCGCGGCAGGTTCTTGTAGGTGGCGACGATCAGCTCGTTCTTCATCGAGTGCTCCCAGCCCACCAGTTCGGTCACGGTCACCTGGTAGCCGTGCGCCTCCAGCTGCAGGCAGCGCAGCACGTTGGTGATCTGGCTGCCGAATTCGCGGGTGTGGATCGGGTGGCGCCAGATCTCGGTCAGCGCGCTGCGGCCGAGGTCCTTGCCCTTGTTCTTGCGCAGGACGGTGGCCACCTCGGCCTGGCAGCACGGCACCAGCACGATGTGCTTCGCCTGCTTCTTGAGCGCGAAGTCGATCGCGTCGTCGGTCGCGGTGTTACAGGCGTGCAGCGCGGTGACCACGTCGATGGTGGCCGGCAGCTTGCTGGACCCGGTGGACTCGGCCACCGACAGGTTCAGGAAAGACATGCCCTCGAAACCCAGGCGCGCCGCCAGCTCGGTCGATTTCTGCACCAGCTCTTCGCGGGTCTCGATGCCATAGATGTGGCCGCCCTCGCCCGCTGCTTTGCCCTTGAACAGCAGGTCGTAGAGGATGAAGCCGAGGTAGGACTTGCCGGCGCCGTGGTCGACCAGGCTCACGCCCTGCTTGTTCTCGCCCTGCTGTTCCAGGACATCCCTGACCAGCGGTTCGATGAACTGCACCAGGTGATAGACCTGCTTCAGCTTGCGCCGGCTGTCCTGGTTCAGCTTGCCCTCGCGGGTCAGGATATGCAGCTCCTTGAGCAGTTCGATCGACTGCCCGGGCTTGACCTCGGGGAGGAGTTCGTACACTGTCGGCGCCGGCTTCTTCGGGGCGGTATCTCGTTTAACTTGCTTCATCTATCCAGGCCGTCTGTATGGCTTCGAGCACGCGTTCGCCGCCGCGTGTGCGGTCGTCGTCGAAGCCTTCCAGCCCGACGACCCAGTTATGCAGGTCCACGAAGCGCACCGTCGCCGGATCGACGTCCGGGTACTTTTCGACCAGCGCCTCGGCGATGGCGGTGATGTCGGTCCACTTCATGGCTGACTCCGTGATCAGTGATTCTCGGCAGCGTGGTTGATCGTGTATTTCGGGATCTCGACCACCAGGTCTTCATCCGCGATGATGGCCTGGCAGGACAGGCGCGAGTTCGGCTCCAGGCCCCAGGCCTTGTCCAGCATGTCCTCTTCCTTCTCTTCCTGCTCGTTCAGCGAATCGAAGCCTTCGCGCACGATCACGTGGCAGGTCGTGCAGGCGCACACGCGGTCGCAGGCGTGCTCGATCTCGATGTCGTTTTCCAGCAGCGTGTCGCAGATCGACTTGCCGCTCTGGCCGTCGAGCACGGCGCCTTCGGGGCAGAAGACGGGATGGGGGAGGATGACGATTTGTGGCACTTCTTTACCTCTTTTATATTGTTTGCTCTACTGCCGTCATTCCCGCGCAGGCGGGAATCCATACTGAGCAACCGAAAACGTTTTACTTGAAGAGCTGCAGTGCTTTCGGCGTTACGATTTCTAGACTTCAGCATGGATTCCCGCGGTCGCGGGAATGACGTGCTGCTGTTCGTGGTTTTATACCTGGTCCAGCGTTTTACCCGCCAGGACCTTGCGCACGCTCTTGTCCATGCGCCGCGCCGCGAATTCCTCGGTACCGTGGGCCAGCGCCTGCACCGCGTCGTGCAGCCTGTTCTGGCGCTCGTCCACGTTCACGGCATCGTCATTGGAACGGGCCAGCGCATCGCGCACGCCCTGCTCCAGCGTTGCCACCGCCGCGCGCTCTTCATCGCTCAGCAGCTCGGCGTCGAGATCCAGCGCCGACTGCGTGGCCAGCAGGATGCGCTCGGCCTCGACCTGCTCTTCGCGCAGGGCTCTAGCGACCATGTCGACCTGGGCCGAGTTGTACGAGTCCTGCAGCATGCGCGCGACTTCGTCGTCGCCGAGGCCGTAGGAGGGCTTGACGGTGATCGAGGCTTCGACGCCCGAGCGGGTCTCGCGCGCCGACACCGACAGCAGGCCGTCGGCATCGACCTGATAGGTCACGCGGATGCGCGCGGCGCCGGCCGCCATCGGCGGGATGCCGCGCAGCTCGAAGCGCGCCAGCGAACGGCAGTCGGACACCAGCTCGCGCTCGCCCTGCACGACGTGCACGGCCAAAGCTGTTTGACCATCCTTGAAGGTCGTGAACTCCTGCGCACGCGCGCACGGAATCGTCGAGTTGCGCGGGATGATCTTCTCGACCAGGCCGCCCATGGTCTCGATGCCCAGCGACAGCGGGGTCACGTCCAGCAGCAGCCAGTCGTCGCCCGGCGCCCGGTTACCGGCCAGCAGGTTGGCCTGGATCGCCGCGCCCAGCGCCACCACCTTGTCCGGGTCGATGTTCGCGTGCGGGATGGTCTTGAAATAGTCGCCCACCGCGCGGCGGATGTTCGGCATGCGGGTCGCACCGCCGACCAGCACCACGCCGTCGACGTCCTCAACGGACACGTTCGCATCGCGCATGGCCTTGCGCACCGCGTTCATGGTCTTGGCGACCAGCGGCTGCGTGATCTCGGCGAAGGTCTTCGCGCTCACCAATACCTGCACGATCTCGCCCGACTTCAGGATCGCCTCGACCGTCGTTTCTTCGTTGGTCGACAGCAGTTCCTTGGCCTGGCGCGCCTTGACCATCAGAGTCGCGGTGTCTTCGTCCGACAGCGGCGCGAGGCCGGCCTGCTGGGTGATGTGGCAGAACAGGCGCTGGTCGAAGTCGTCGCCACCCAGGGCCGAATCGCCGCCGGTGGACAGTACTTCGAACACGCCTTTGGACAGCTTCAGGATCGAGATGTCGAAGGTGCCGCCGCCCAGGTCGTAGACCGCGTAGACGCCTTCCTTGCCATGGTCCAGGCCATAGGCGATGGCGGCCGCGGTCGGCTCGGACAGCAGGCGCAGCACGTTCAGGCCGGCCAGCTGGGCCGCGTCCTTGGTCGCCTGGCGCTGGGCATCGTCGAAGTAGGCGGGCACGGTGATGACGGCGCCGACCAGTTCGTCGCCGAGCGCGTCTTCCGCGGTCTGGCGCAGCGTGGCCAGGATCTGGGCCGAGACCTCGACCGGGCTTTTCACGCCGGCGACGGTTTTAATCTTGACCATGCCGTGACCGCTCTCGCGGTCACCATCCACGAAATCGTAGGGCATGTTCTCGGCATGCGCGATGTCTTTCAGGCCGCGGCCCATGAAGCGCTTGACGGAGACGATGGTGTTCTTCGGATCGGTGGTGCGGTGGACTTGCGCCTTGTAGCCGATATTGGCGTGGCCATTCGGCAGGTAGCGCACGATCGATGGCAGCAGCGCGCGGCCCTCCTCGTCGCTCAGCACTTCGGGAATGCTGGAGCGGACGGTCGCGACGAGGGAATTGGTGGTGCCCAGGTCGATACCCACCGCCAGCCGGTGCTGGTGCGGCGCGGTCGACATGCCGGGTTCGGAAATCTGCAGTAGTGCCATGGTCGTGTTACCTGATCGTTTTGTTTTTATTGTAGGGTGGGCACAATGTGCCCACGATGGATATACGGAACGGGCGCGCTTCGTGGGCTCAGCGAGCCCACCCTACGATTCCAATGCTTCGAACGCGTAATGTAATTCGTCCGCGAATTTATCGAGGAACATCAGCGCACGCACGCCCTGCGCGGCCTGGGTGTAGTCCCCTAGATCGAGCAGCCTGCCGACCTGGACCAGCCGGCTCTTCTTCTCGCTGCGGACCTGGGCATCCAGCTCGTCGAGGGCTTCGGCATCCTTGGATGCGCGCGCATCGCCGAGCGCCTCGCGCAGTTCCATCTGCTGCATCAGGAAGTCCATCGGCATCGCCGTGTTGGACTCGGTCTGCAGGTCCACGCCGTTCAGTTCGCACAGGTAGCGCGCGCGCTGCATCGGATTGCGCAGCGTCTGGTAAGCCTCGTTGGCGCGGGTCGCCCACTGCATCGCGACGCGCTTCTCGGCGTCGCTGGCATTGACGAAGCGGTCCGGATGGACGCGGCCCTGGATTTCGCGGTAGGCGGCGTCCAGCGCCTCCTGGTCGACGTCGAAGCGCGCCGGCAGCTGGAACAGCTCGAAGTGGTTCTGCATCGCGGGACTTTCCTCAGATGCGGAAGGATTCGCCGCAGCCGCAGTTGTCCTTGACGTTCGGATTGTTGAAGCGGAAGCCTTCGTTCAGGCCTTCGCGTGCGAAGTCCAGCTCGGTGCCGTCGATGTAGGGCAGGCTCTTCGGGTCGACGAAGACCTTCACGCCGTGCGACTCGAAGATATTGTCCTCGCCCGCCGGCTCATCGACGTACTCCAGCTTGTAGGCCAGGCCGGAGCAGCCGGTCGTGCGCACACCGAAACGCAAGCCGACACCCTTGCCCCGGCGTTCGAGGTAACGGGTGATGTGACGCGCGGCTTTTTCGGTCAGGGTGATTGCCATTTACTTCCTCCAGCTTGATTGCTGCTTAGGCTGCTTTTTCTTCGGCAGCGTGCTTGTGCTTGTAATCGGCCACGGCGGCCTTGATCGCGTCCTCTGCCAGGATCGAGCAGTGGATCTTCACCGGCGGCAGCGCCAGTTCTTCGGCGATCTGGGTGTTCTTGATCGACAGCGCTTCGTCCAGCGACTTGCCCTTCACCCATTCGGTCACCAGCGAGCTCGAGGCGATTGCCGAGCCGCAGCCGTAGGTCTTGAATTTCGCGTCTTCGATCACGCCGGCTTCGTTGACCTTGATCTGCAGCTTCATCACGTCGCCGCAGGCCGGGGCGCCGACCATGCCGGTGCCGACGTCGTCGGAGTTCTTGTCGAACGAACCGACGTTGCGCGGGTTTTCGTAGTGGTCGAGGACTTTGTCGGAATATGCCATGTCAGTGCTCCTTGAATGCGTATGCGTAAATTAGTGGGCGGCCCACTGGATCGTGTTCAGGTCGATGCCATCCTTGTGCATCTCCCACAGCGGCGACAGTTCGCGCAGCTTGCCGACTTTTTCCTTCAGCAGCCTGACGGCGAAGTCGATGTCTTCCTCGGTCGTGAAGCGGCCGATGGTGAAGCGGATCGAGCTGTGCGCCAGTTCGTCGCTGCGGCCCAGCGCGCGCAGCACGTAGGACGGCTCCAGCGAGGCCGAGGTGCAGGCCGAGCCCGACGACACCGCCAGGTCCTTGACCGCCATGATCAGCGATTCGCCTTCGACGAAGTTGAAGGACACGTTCAGGTTGTGCGGCACGCGGTGCTCCATGTCGCCGTTGATGTAGACCTCTTCGATCTCCATCAGGCCGGCGGCCAGGCGGTCGCGCAGCGCCTTGATGCGCGCGAGCTCGCTGTCCATCTCTTCCCTGGCGATGCGGAAGGCTTCGCCCATGCCGACGATCTGGTGCGGCGCCAGCGTGCCCGAACGCAGGCCGCGCTCGTGGCCGCCGCCGTGCATCTGGGCTTCCAGGCGCACGCGCGGCTTGCGGCGCACGTACAGGGCGCCGATGCCCTTCGGACCGTAGGTCTTGTGCGCGCTGAAGCTCATCAGGTCGACCTTCAGCTCTTCGAGGTTGATCTCGACCTTGCCGGTGGCTTGCGCGGCGTCGCTGTGGAAGATGATGCCCTTCTTGCGGCACAGTTCGCCGATTTCCCTGATCGGCTGGATCACGCCGATCTCGTTATTCACCAGCATGACGGAAACGATGATGGTGTCCGGACGGATCGCGGCTTCCAGCTGCTCGATCGAGACCAGGCCATTGTCCTGCGGTTCCAGGTAGGTGGCTTCGAAACCGACGCGCTCGAGTTCGCGCACGGTGTCCAGCACGGCCTTGTGCTCGGTCTTGACCGTGATGATGTGCTTGCCCTTGCTCTTGTAGAACTGGGCGGCGCCCTTCAGGGCCAGGTTGTTCGATTCGGTCGCGCCCGAGGTCCAGATGATCTCGCGCGGATCGGCGCCGACCAGCGCGGCGACATCGGCGCGCGCTTTCTCGACCGCCGCTTCGGCGCTCCAGCCGTAGGCGTGGCTGCGCGAGGCAGGATTACCGAACTGCTCGCGCAGGAAGGGGATCATGGCGTCGGCGACGCGCGGATCGATCGGCGTGGTGGCCGAGTAATCCATGTAGATCGGGAAGTGCGGTGCAGTCTGGAAGCTCTGCTCGATTTTTTTGTCCAGGGGCGCGTTCATCAGTTCACTCCAATATGCTTTGCTTCAGTATTTTCCGAAGGAGCGTGGCGGTGCATCACCACCACGTTCTGCTCTTTCTGTTCTTTCTGTTTCTGCTGCTCGACCAGGTCCTGCAGGGTGACCGAATCGAGGAAATCGACCATCTTCGCGTTCAGCGTGGCCCACAGCTCGTGGGTCATGCAGCGCGTGCCGCTGGCGGCATCGGCGCCGTGGCAGTTTTCCTTGCCGCCGCACTGGGTCGCATCGAGCGGCTCGTCGACGGCAATGATGATGTCGGCCACGGTCACCTTGTCGGCGGTGCGCGCCAGGCTGTAGCCGCCACCCGGCCCGCGCACCGACTCGACGATCTCGTGCCGGCGCAGCTTGCCGAACAGCTGCTCCAGGTAGGACAGCGAAATGGCCTGGCGCTGGCTGATGCCCGACAGCGTGACGGGACCATTACCCTGGCGCAGGGCGAGATCGATCATCGCAGTAACAGCAAAACGGCCTTTGGTGGTCAGACGCATCACAACCCCGGGTTGGTTTCCAAACAGTGTTAAAATCTTGCTTCTCTTCAACACCCCAAGTTGATCTCTCGCATTAGCAAGAACAAAAACCTGATTAGTTGATTGATTTAGTCAAGTATAGCGTATTTGGCGGGGTTTGTCTTGGAGGCCCCCGTTTTCAGCCGGGGCTCATCGGGGCCAGGAGTTGCATCGGGCCGAACAGCTTGTGCATGCCTTCGTGGCCGATGAAGCTGAGGTTGTAGGGATGCTCGGCGTGGATCTGGGGGAAGCCTTCGGTTTCCGGCACCTTCTTCAATTGCTCGGCAATCTTGCCCCACAGGACCAGGGTCGGCTTCTCCGCGCATGCGCTCAAGGCCGCGAACACGGCGCGCTGGAAAGGCAGCCAGGCGCGGGCGTCGACCACCGGCGCCACGTGCTTGCGGAAGACCAGCGAGGCATTCAGCAGCAGGAAGCCCTGCCCGATCAGCTTGTCCTGCAGCTCAGGCAAGGTGTGGATGAACGCACCCTCGCGTGCCGCCTTCGCGATCGGCGCCAGCGCCGCGCCGCCGGTATCGTCGAGCGTCAGCTGGCCGTCGGCCACCAGCAGCATCTTCATGAAGTTGCGCAGCGAAGTCGCGCGGTTGACCGGCTTCGACAGCCCCGTCTCCGACCATAGCTCGCCGACCGCGCCGTCCATGAAGCAGACCCCGGTCGCGCTTTCCGCGCGCGGGTACGGTCCCTCGCCCACCAGCACGTAGCGCACACTCTCCAGCGGCAGCGCGAAGGCGGCGAACAGGCGCCCGCCCGTCGGCAGGTACTCGTCTTCGGCCAGCGTGGGCAGGTAGGCCGGGTCGGCGGCCATCATGGCGTGCAGGCCGGCTTCCAGGTGCGGGCGCCAGGAGGCGTCGGCCAGCTTCAGGGCGGCGAGGATCGGGGCGGGAACGGCAGTCGTCGGCATGGCGGAATCGGCAGGCTGGAAAGGAGGCAGATTGTAGCCGACCCGGCCGTCCTCAAGATCGCGCGCCGCCTTTTTTTACGGGCTGTTCCGCGCGTCAAACTGGCGTCCGCGTTTCGCGAATCGGTGCATCATCGGCTCCGCTCACCCAACCAATCCAACCGGAAGGAGGACTCCATGCAAACGATCCAGGATGTGATGACCCGCGACGTGCAAAGCATCTCGCCGCAGGAAACGATTCAACGCGCCGCCCAGATGATGGACGAGCTGAACGTGGGCGCGATTCCCGTGCTCGACGGCCAGAAGCTGGTCGGCATGATCACCGACCGCGACATCACCGTGCGCGCCACCGCCGCCGGCCAGGCGCCCGACAGCACCCGCGTCGGCGACGTGATGAGCACCGACGTGCGCACCTGCTCGCCCAACCAGACCGTCGACGAGGTGCTCGGCCAGATGGGCGACGTGCAGATCCGCCGCGTGCCGGTCATCGACGAGAACTCGCAGGAAGTGATCGGCATCGTGTCGATGGGCGACATGGCGACCAAGCACTCGGCCGGCGTCGACCGCGCGCTGGAAGAGGTGTCGTCGCCGTCGGAGCCGGACCGTTCCGGCATCGGCTCGGAAACCCGTCACTGAGGCACGAACAAAAGCGGGGCAAAGAAAAACCGGCCGGGATGCTGCCATCCGCGGCCGGCTTTTTTAGAAAACAGGGCTGCTTATTCCGCGTCCGGCTGGTTCGAAGGATGGGCCGCGATGAAGGCCGGGATCTCGATGCACTGGGCGTTGATGCGCGCGATGTTCGGATAGATCGACACGTCGATGCCGTGGCGCTGCGCATTGAAGACCTGCGGCACCAGGCAGCAGTCGGCAATGGTCGGCGTGTGGCCATGGCACAGCGGGCCGGCGCTGGGGTCGCGCGCCAGGTGTTTTTCCAGGACCTCGAGGCCGCCGACCAGCCAGTGGCGGTACCACTCGGCCTTCTTCTCTTCCGACACGCCGAGTTCCTGCACCAGGTAGCGCAGCACGCGCAGGTTGTTCACGGGATGGATGTCGCAGGCGATGATCTGGGCCAGTTCGCGCACGCGCGCGCGCTCGGTGGCGTCCTTCGGCATGATCGGCGTCTGCGGGTGCGCGTCCTCCAGGTATTCCAGGATCGCCATCGACTGCGTCAGCGTGATGTAGTCGTCCTGGAAGGCCGGCACCAGGCCGCTCGGGTTGATTGAGCGGTACTGTTCCTGCAGCTGTTCGCCGCCGCCGCGCAGCAGGTGCACCGGAATCGCATCGTACTGCAGGCCCTTCAGGTTCAGCGCGATGCGGACCCGGTAGGCTGCCGAACTGCGAAAATAGGTATAGAGCTTCATTGCTTCCTCCCATGATAGTGGGCGACCTCCTGGTCGATCGCCCCGAATATGCTCGCGCCGGCGCCGTCCAGCATCTCGATGCGGACCGTGTCGCCGTAGCGCAGGAACGGCGTATGCGGCGCGCCCTGCTCGATCGTTTCGTACATGCGCAGCTCGGCCAGGCAGCAGTAGCCGACGCCGCCGTTGGCGATGCTCGATCCGTGCAGGCCGCCCTGCTTGTTCGATACCGTGCCCGAACCGATGATGCTGCCGGCCGCCAGCTCGCGCGTCCTGGCGGCGTGCGCGACCAGCTGCGCAAAGCTGAAGGTCATGTCGTCGCCGGCGTTCGGGCGGCCGAAGGGCTGTCCGTTCAGCGTGACCTGCAGCGGCAGGCACAGTTTGCTGTCGCGCCAGGCGTCGCCCAGCTCGTCCGGCGTCACGGCCACCGGCGAGAAGGCGCTGGCCGGCTTCGACTGGAAGAAGCCGAAGCCCTTTTCCAGCTCCTTCGGAATCAGGTTGCGCAGCGAGACGTCGTTCACCAGCATCACCAGGCGGATCGCGCCGGCGGCCTGCTCCGGGGTCGCGCCCATCGGCACGTCGCCGGTCACCACCGCGACCTCCGCTTCGAGGTCGACGCCCCACTCCTCGGACAGCACCGCGATCGGATCGCGCGGGCCGACGAAGGAATCGGAGCCGCCCTGGTACATCAGCGGATCGGTGTAGAAGGACGGCGGCACCTGGGCGCCGCGCGCCTTGCGTACCAGCTCGACGTGATTGATGTAGGCCGAGCCGTCGGCCCACTGGTAGGCGCGCGGCAGCGGCGAGGCGCACTCTTCTTCCAGGAAGGAGACGGCGTCCTGGGCCACGCCCTGGTTCAGTTGTCCATAGACCTGCTGCAGCAGCGGCGCCACGCGCTGCCAGTCGTCGAGTGCCGCCTGCAGCGTAGGCGCGATGTGCGGCACGGCCTGGCAGGTGACGAGATCGCGGCTGACGACGACCAGGGTGCCGTCGCGGCCGCCGGTTTTCAGGGTGGCGAATTTCATGATTTCCTCAGCGATTGAATATTGCCGCAATTAAAAATGAAAACGGACTATCATACAAACAATATTTTTCGCCTCATTTATCGGATTATCTGATGAATCCCACCCTGCGCCAGATGCGGGCATTCATTGCCGTGGCCAAGACCGGTAACTTTACGCTTGCCGCCCAGTTCTTGCACGTCACACAATCAGCTTTGTCCGGTTTGATCAAAGAACTCGAACAAACCCTCGGCGCGCGCGTGATCGATCGCAGCACGCGCCGGATCGCACTGACCGAAATGGGCAAGGAACTCTACCCCCTATTCAGCCAGATGATCGACGATCTGGACCGTGCGCTTGCTAACGTTGCGGATCATGCACAACTCAGGAAGGGTATCGTGCGGATCGCCGCGCCCCAGCTGATGGCCTGCACGCTGCTGCCGCAGGCGGTCGCGGCGTGGCGTTTGCGCCACCCCGGGATCAAGGTCAGCCTCGCCGACAGCGGGGTCGAGGACGTCACCGGACGCGTGCTGTCCGGCGAGGTCGACTGTGGCATCGCCCCGGAACGCGACGAAAATCCGGAGCTCGACGCCCGCCTGCTGCTCGACATGCCTTTCGAAGCCGTGATTCCGCCAGGGCACCCGCTGGAGAGCCGCACGCAGCTGGCCTGGAACGACCTGGCCGGCCATCCCTTCATCTCGCTGCGTGGGCAGTTCACCGAGCGCCTGCTGGCCGACATGGGCGAAGCCCTGCGCGACGCCACCCTGCGCCCCGAGCACGAGGTGAGCTTCATGACAACCGCCCTGGCGATGGTGGCGGCCGGCCTCGGCGTGACAGTGTGCATGCCCTACGCCTCGGCGCTGGTGCACCGCCATGGCCTGCTGACCCGGCCGCTGCGCGATCCGGTCCTGACGCGCCGCTTCTTCATCTACACGCGCGGGCAGCGCTCGCTATCGCCGGCGGCCGAGGCCTTCGTCGCTTTTTTGTCGGACTACGTCGCGAACGGCTTGCCGCAGTAGAATACCCTCATGTCCCATAACACCATCGCCATCAACCGGGCCATGGACCGCTTCGACAGCCACGCCAGCGTCTGGCTGTTCGGCTACGGTTCGCTGATCTTCAAGGCCGACTTCCCCTTCCTCGAGCGCCGTCCCGCCCACATCGGCGGCTGGACCCGGCGTTTCTGGCAAGGCTCGCACGACCACCGCGGCACCGAGACCGCGCCCGGCCGCGTCGTGACCCTGGTGCCGGAAGCCGGCGCCGTGTGCCACGGCATGGCCTACCTGGTCACGCCCGAGGAATTCGCCCACCTCGACTACCGCGAAAAGAACGGCTACCTGCGCCTGGCCACCGAGATCCACTTCGAGGATGGCAGCGCGGCCGAGGGCCTGGTCTACATCGCCACCCACGAGAACGCGGCCTACCTGGGCCCGGCCAGCGAACGCGACATCGCGCGCCAGATCCTTGCTGCCGCCGGACCGAGCGGTCCGAACAGCGAATACCTGCTGGAACTGGCGAGGGCGCTGCGCGAACTGGGCAAGTTCGACGAACACGTGTTCGAGATCGAACGCCACCTGGCCGCGCTTGCAGGCTGAGCTCGCGGCCTGTTTCCGCCGCCTGTGGTCTAATCGGCATTGACCCGTTTCAGGAGATGACGATGCAGGAAGCCCCCCGCCCACCCTCGGCCGCCGAACTCGACGACGACACGCTCGCCTTCGTGCGCCGGGTGTTCGCCTTTGCGCGCGCCGGCGAGGCCGCGGAACTGGCCACCCTGCTGGGCCAGGGCCTGCCGCCCAATCTGCGCAACGAGCGCGGCGACAGCCTGCTCATGCTGGCGTGCTACCACGGCCACCATGACGCCGCCCGGGTCCTGCTCGAACACGGCGCCGATCCCGAGATCATGAACGACGCCGGCCAGGCCCCGCTGCACGGCGCCGCCTTCAAGGGCGACCTGCAGGTCGCGACCCTGCTGCTCGAGCACGGCGCACGGGTCGACGCCGCCGGTCCGAACGGCAAGACGGCGCTGATGTTTGCCGCCATGTTCAATCGCGCCGACATCGCCCGGCTGCTGCTGGCGCGCGGCGCCGATCCTTTCCTGCTGGATGCCGACGGCAACTCGATGCTGGACGCCGCCCGCAAAATGGGGGCGGCGGATACGATGGAATTGCTGGCCGCCGTAACGAACGAGCGTTAGGCGGCGGCCTGCGCTGCCGGCGGCGGGCAGATGCGGTCGCGTCCGCCCTGCTTGGCTTCGTAGAGCATCGCATCGGCGCGCAGGAAGAGCGCGTTTTCCGTCTGGCAGGCAGGATAGGCGGCCATGCCCCCGCTGAACGAGAACTTGCGCACGTCGCCGGGGCGCACTTCGAAAGGCAGGCCGCCGAAAGCCCGCCGCATCGCATCCAGGCGGCTCCAGCCCTGTTCCAGCGTGCAATCCCAGAACACGATCACGAATTCCTCGCCGCCGAAGCGGCTGAGCAGGTCGCGCTCGCCCAGGTGGGACGCCAGGCAGACCGCAAGGCGCTTGATGACGATGTCGCCGAAGTAATGGCCCCAGGTATCGTTGATGGTCTTGAACTTGTCGATGTCGATCACGCCGAAGGCCAGCGGGCGCTCTTCGCGCGCCGCCTGGCGGATCAGCTCCTGGGCTTTCTTCTGCAGGCCGATCTTGTTGAGGAGGCCGGTCGCCCGGTCTTTCGAGATCAGGTCCTTGGCTGTCCGGATCTTGCCGGCGCGGTTGACCAGCTGGGCGCACAGCAGGGCGGGGTCGCCGGCCGGCAGCACGGCGTCGAAGCCGCTGGCCAGCGCGTGCTGCATCAGCGCGGCATCCGGCTTGTGCTGCAGCAGCACGACCTCGCGCACCGGATCGGCTTCGATGTTCTTTTTCAGCACGCGCGCCAGCGAATCGGTGCGGGCGAACTCGGCATCGCTGATCAGGACCAGGTCGGGCTGCAGTTCGCGCACGCGCAGGTGCAGGGTCTGCGCCTGGTCGTGGGGAAGCAGCTCGATGCGCGCCTGGCGCAGGCAGGGATCGTCGAGGCCGTCGACGGCGCCCAGGTGCATCAGGCGCACCAGGTCGCCGCGCTTCTGCTGGACGAAGAGATTGAACAGCTTGTCGACCAGCACGTCGTTGGCGATCGGCTTTTCGGCATAGGCCAGGCAGTGGGAATCGACCAGCTTCTGCTGCAGCAGATAGCGTCCGCCCTGGCGGCTGCTCTGCAGGTAGACGTATTCCTTGCCGGGTGGCAGACGCTCCAGCAGCTCGCCCAGCATCAGGGTCTTGCGGCTGTCCTGCATGTCCGACTGCATGTTGTGCAGGGCATCGAGATCGATCACGAACAGGCCGTTGCCGGTATCGCCCTCCACCGCCGCCACGAACTGGCTGACCTCGCTGAAGAAGGCCATGTCGAAGTCGTATTTGTGCGCGTGCAGGCGCAGCTCGGCCTGGTTATCCTTGATGAAAAAATTCTGCGACAGCAGCAGTGCGCGGTATTTGTAGAGCGGGACGTGGCTGGCCATGTTGCGAGGTCCATCTGTTTGCAAAAGTTGCACAGCAAACATACAAGGATATTGCCCCGAGTGGTATAAAAAATAGTAACTTTTTTATTAATGCCGCATTTGGGCATGGCGTGGCAACAACACTCCGCCTACGCGTTCCGGGCTGCCGAGGCCATCTGGCTGAGGTATTTGGGCTTGACCCCGGCCGTCAGCCAGACGCCGTTATCGGATCGATAGAAGACGAGCCCGTCCGCACGCATGCGCGCCGCATCGATGGCCAGCACGGCCGGGAAGCCATGGCGGGCGCCGACCCGGGTCGCGGTCTCGATATCGGCGGACAAATGGACGTGGTGGCGCGCCCCTGGCCGCAAGCCGGACGCCAGGATGGCCTTCAGGAAGCGGCTGGCGGTGCCGTGGTAGAGCACGGCGGGCGGCTCGGCCGCTTGCAGTTGCAGGTCGACGTCGATGGAGTGGCCCTGGCTGGCGCGGATGCGGGTGCCGTCCGGACTGAAGGCGAAGCGCTGCTTGTCGTTACTGGCGACCACCCGGTCGAGCAAGGCGCGGTCCAGCGGCTTGCCGTGCGCCGCCAGGCAGGCCAGCAGCTCGCCGACCCCGGCCCAGCCATGGGCGTCCAGGGCCAGGCCGATGCTGTCGGGCCGGTGGCGCAGGACGTAGCTGAGCAGTTTGCTGGTGGCGACGATGGGATCCCGGGACATGGCCCGAGTATATGCCGGCCGCAGCCGCTGCCGGCGTCCGCTTAGACCACGCCTTCGATCACGCGCCGCACCTGCAGCGCACGCTCCTCGACGCTGCCGCTCACCAGCGTATAGGGAATGCCGCGCGCCTCCAGGTCCTTCAGCACCAGCTGGTGGATGCGCCCGCGCCAGGCTTCGTCCTCGCGTGCCGGCTGCTCTTCGTAAGGAATGTCGTCGGCGCAGACGAAGGTATAGGCATAGCGTTCGCGGCATTCGTCGGCGCAGCGCAGCAGCTCGGCCGGCACCGGCGCGGTGACCTGGCCGAATTCCAGGCCCAGCAGCAGCGTGGTCAGGGCGTTGGTGTCGACGAACAGGTAGCGCCGGGCATAGGGCATCTGCTCGTCCTCGGCCTCGCGGTGGCGCAGGGCGATGTCGACGTAGTCGTCGGCATTCAGCTGGCCCTGCTTGTCTTCCCAGATGTAGCGCCCGATTTCAGGCACCGCGACGCTGCCGTACTGCCGTGCCAGATACTCGCACAAGGTCGACTTGCCGGTCGATTCCGCGCCGACGAAGACCACCCGCTTGACGCTCCCCTGTCCCTGCCCCGCCATGCTGCCCTGCTCTTCCATATGCATCCCGTGATCAAAAACGTGCTATTTCCATCCAGAAAGATGGAGACGCCATCCTAGCGGCCCAATCAGAACAAGTCCAGTTGCGGGCTCGCCTTGGCCTTGCGGCCGGCAGGCTTGCCGCCCGCCTCGGCCGGCGCCGCACCGCCGAACAGGTCCAGCTGGGTGACATCCTCGTCGCGACGCTGGCAGGCGGCGGCCGAGGGCACCACCAGCGGGCGGCGGAACTGGGCGCCGTCCATCTTGCTGAAGCGGCCGTTGTAGCCATCCATACCGAGGCGCTTGACCGCCTTGGTAAAGCGCTGGCGGATCAGGTCGGCCCACACGCCTTCGCCGCTCATGCGCTTGCCGAAGTCGCTGTCGTATTCCTTGCCGGCATGCATATCCTTCATACGGTTCAGCACGCGTTGCGCACGGTCTGGAAAATGAGCGTACAACCATTGATGGAACAAGGGGTTGACTTCCCACGGCATGCGCAACACCGTGTAATGCGCGCCGACCGCGCCGGCATCCCTGGCGGCCTCGAGGATGCGCTCGATCTCCGGTTCGGTAATGAAGGGAATGATCGGTGCCACGCTGACGCTGACCGGGATGCCGGCCTCGGTCAGGGTGCGGATCGCACGCAGGCGGCGTGCGGGCGCGGCCGCGCGCGGCTCGAGCGTGCGCGCGATCTCGCCATCCAGGGTCGTGAGCGTGATCGCGGCCGCGGCCAGGCCCTTTTCCGCCATCGGCGCGATCAGGTCGATGTCGCGCTCGATCAGCGCCGACTTGGTGATCAGGCCGTAAGGGTGATTGCACTCGCCCAGCACCTGCAGGATCTCGCGGGTGATGCCGCGCTCGCGCTCGCAAGGCTGGTAGGCATCGGTGTTGACGCCGATGGCGATGCTTTCGGGCACGTACCCCGGCTTGGCCAGTTCGCGGCGCAGCAGGTCGGCCGCATTCACCTTGGCGAAGATGCGGCTTTCGAAGTCCAGGCCCGGCGACAGGCCCAGGTAGCTGTGCGAAGGACGGGCGAAGCAGTAGATGCAGCTGTCTTTTATGTGGACATCAACTGTTCACAATTCGCCGTACACCATTGACGCAAACCGCCCATACGATGACGAACGGTGTTCATGAACACTTGGGCTGGCCGACCCTCGTCTGCTCACTCTCGCCGAAGGCGCAACACGAGAACTATCTGGTTGCTGTGCGGACGTCAAACTCGTATCTGAACTCCCTAACTAGCTCAGCCTCATTCGGGGTTTTGGAACGACCCCGCGTCGGCCTAGCGCTCTTTGCTCCTCCAGCCAGACCTCAACCTCAGCACGACGCCATCGAAGCATCTCAGTTCGTAGGATATGCATCTTCGGCGGCACCCTTCTCGGGGCATGTTTGAGGTTTCGTCGAATGGTAGCTGGGCTCCTCCTAAGCAGTTCAGATAACTCATAAATATCGAGATAATTTGGCATCGCGGTCGTCATCTGCAGGTCTCTGTTGTCAGTCGTGACAACCACGTAAAAGGTCGTATAGAGCACGCATTTATACCGACGGGAATCCCATAAAATCGATGTGCGGTTGCCTTTTCCAACCGAAGCCTCTGCAGGATATGAACATGCGCATTAAACGCCTCCGCGGCCTAGACGGCCTAGGCAGCCAATATAACGCGCCTTGGAATCGGGAAACGTACCGCTGCAATAGAACACGCTGAGGAAACAGGTTTTTTAGCCGTAAAGCCACACCCTTGAAATCACTTCTTGTTCAAGGTTCGAAATCGGGAGTGGGCGGTTATTCGCCATCAGGGTGCTCTCTCGCTTGTGCTTCCCAGATTCGCTCGTAATACAACTTCGCGTATTTTCTCCAAACAGACGATGGCATTCATGCTGCCCCTCGACGATAAGTCGCGGGAGGTTTCAGCCAGTGATGCCGTCGAAATTGTTGACTAGAAATATTCTTGGATTCTGCGGACGATGTAACGTGTTAGCGCTGACGGCTTGACCGACGAACGGAAGCGGTGGTGCTCGAAAGACTTCAGGTCGCTGTGGTCATAATTCCTGGCTAGAACACTACATGTGCGAAGTTTGCTGCCAGCCTAGTCAAAAAGCTGGGCCACACGGAACGGAAGAGTCCAGTGGTGTTTGGGTAAGCACTTCGGGTCAACGCTGCTGTGGAAGTCGTTCCATACCTGCGTCGTGCGAGTTGCTTTGTTCTTCACATGCCGAGGAGTGTCTGACCTGCGGACTTTCCTTGCCTGCCTCATCAATGTTCGCAAAGTAGTTTGCTGCGTCTTTCGCTGGCAACCTTCCCCACACCAGGTAAGGTACGTCTGCGAGCAGGATGAATTAGTCAGGTGTGCGTGGCACTTGGGAGCTGTCTTTCGATGATTGCCTGCGTCGAAACACCAACAGACGTTGCGTTTGCCTGAAAAGTATCCCGGCCTTTTCGCTTCCAGAGCACTGCAGGCGCAGTAGCCGATAGCGTAGTAACCTACCTTGCCGAAATACCTGTCTAGATTAGACAGAACGACCACTGATTGGCGGATGTCGCCATCCATCCGGCTCTCGACTTACACATTGCTCCTGAATTACCGAAACCTTCTCAACTAATGCTCGCCACTCTTTGAGAGTTATATCTCCTCTATCACATGCAGAATCCATTTCCCGCCTAAATTCCAGAATCTTTTTCTTGCAGTTCGGATTTTTTCCGTCCAAATTGAGAAGCTGCGCTTCGAGGTCGCCTATATTTTTTGGCGAAGTCATGAAAATCACCTATTACATTGTATAGTTAATCTAGAAACTGCCGGCCTCCCGCCGGCGCAGATTAGAATTTTTTAAACTTCCACCTCTAATTTCTTCAACGATTTTTTCGGCATCAATTGGCTTTATGAAAAATGCGTCGAATCCAGCGGCTAAGCAATTTTCCCGTTCGTCGTCTGCGTATGCGGTGGTTGCTATCAGCTTTGCGGGCCTTAGATTATCAGGCATGCTACGAAGCTTACGTGCTAGCTCAATAGCTGCGAAATTCTCCATACCGATATCAATCACGTAGGCATCGAAATACTCAGACTGAGACAACCTAAAAGCTTCAGGTGGACTCGTCTTGACTATTACGTCAAAATCAAAAAGTTCAAGATAAGCTTTGAAGACCTCACCTACATCTTCATTCTCTTCAACAACCATTATTCTTTGAGCGCTTGGTTTCATGTATATATTTGAGCTAACGCTCGTCATTTCATCTCGGCCTTAAACGTTAAATAGCAATCAAGAAAGTTTACATTTGGCCTGATGCCTTATTTCTTGACGGGTTCGGCGCATGTGCCCGTCCGTTACTCAACAATTCTAGCACGCTGTAGCAATACCCCTAAGGTAATAGAAGCAAGGTTCTAACCAGAGGCTTATATGCGAAATCAGCGTTTAGCGTCACCTGCATGGATTCCAAGAAACATAAATCCTGAACAAACAAATTGGATTGCTTCCCGGAAATCCTTGCGCACACAGATATTTGAATTTCGATGTTAGTTCAGTATGACCGCTCATCCTCGTTGGTAAAATTGTACGTAACTAACAATCAGCATAATTACATGATTCCAGATAAAAGATTGCTTTAGGCAAACGGATTTGGATATCGCTTGAAGTTTCACCTATGATATATTTCGAATCTGTAATTTGATTAATTTAACGAGTGAGAAGAAATGGCGACATACCAAGAGTACCAAAAGCAAATCGCGCAGTTGCAGGAACTGGCGGGGAAGGCACGTGCTGAAGAGATTGCTCAGGCACGAAAGCGTATCAAAGCGCTGATGGATGAGAATGGCCTGACTGCAGCAGACCTGGAAGAGCCAACGTCCAAAAAATCTACGAAGACCAAAAATGCGGTTGCTGCCAAGTACAAAGACCCAGTATCTGGACACACTTGGACTGGCCGCGGACGCGCTCCACGTTGGCTTGACGGTAAGAACAGGGAAGATTTCCGCATTAGTTGATTTTGCGTCGTGGTCATGCAGATGCGTGACTTCTGTGGATTTCGCGTGCGGTTACGCAACCAAATACTTCGAAAGATGTGGCGTGGTAGGATAGGACGTCCTCTTCTTAATTTGCCCCTCTTCAGGGGCATTTTTTTCATCAGGAACGGCCTATCCGCAGCATAGGTAAGAGCTTGTGGACGTTACTGCAGGGGTTAGGTGCCGAAGACTTCCTTATGTACTTATTTGTCCCTGGTTACTCGCTATTTCCTAAATCGGCATCTACCTTGAGTATGCTAGGATGGACTCGTGGGGCATGTTTTGACCGCCTCTACGGGCGGTCTCTTTTTGAGAGCTTACCTACCTCTACGCGCCCGTACCGCAGCTGTACGTCGGGATTCGAACCAACGACTCAGAGATACTTGCGATGTGTAAGTACCTTGCTCGTCATGCCTCTTGGCTAAGCTACCATTAGCGGGCGTATCTACTACGACGTTGACCAAGAAGGATGCTCCTGTTCCGGCCCCCCCCAACCGGAGCTGCCATTGATTCCACAACATCAGACTGTTGCCGCTTGTGAGCTAAGCGCGCACCACGCGGTCCGTGCGGTCCCTCCAAACAACGTGCAATCGGTCCGCCGGCAGCAACTGCGCTTCTTTCGCGATACATGAGCGCGCGACTTTTCCCATATCAACGGTCTCGGAATGGTGGCTTTGCGTCATCTCGAGCTCAGTTCTGCCACGGTGCATGTTCTGCAACCAGCGTGCTGATACAGCTGAGGCATTCGGCTGCCTTAACGTTCGCGTTGCCTCATCAAGCACCTTGACGGCCAGGCAACGCTTAATGAGCGGGAATTCGCTTGCATGTCGGTTGCATCAAATACCATTTATGAATGAAGCTTTGTTCATCGCATTGACTGGCTACAGACAGGTACAAGACCAGGAAGCAACTCAAGAAGCAGGGTTTGCTCACCATTTCGTGAAGCCCGTCAACATCCCTGTCGAAGTTCCGCAACTAATATTTAAGAAAGGAGTAATCTATGACAAGAATTTTCGTCTCAACACTTGTTGCCGTAGGTTTAATCGGCTGCGCTACTCCGCGTCCTATACCTCCCTTAAACAACCCCGAGCTTTCAAGGTTTAGCAACGAAAAACCTGCTGGCTACCCAAAGACCTTCTATGTACGTGTTCCGGACACGATGGTGTGTGAGGAGGTCAGTCAGGATTGGCGCCAAGATAGCTATAACGGGCACAAAATTTGGTTCCGTGATGAGCAGCGGAAGACAGTCAACTGCCCTGCAGGGCAGTAACGGTCAAGTAAGCTAGGGTTACTCTTTAAGCGTAGAGTGAAATTCGGCGTAGTACCCTGGGTAGCCTCGCTGGCAGAAGCTAGCGAGGGATTCAGTCTTCCCTTCCAAATGTCACGCGAGCTAGGAAGTAGCTCCATGCACAGTGAGAAGTAATCTGCGACTATCCTCCCCTTTTGCGTTTTCGCCCGTAGCGGTCAGCCTGCTTCTTGTGCAGCTTGGTGACCCGCTCTTTGACAGCGTGTACGTTGTCTTAACCGCCGTCTCGACCACCTTCCAAGCAGGCTAGCAGCATCGCCGGGCTAGACGTATGAACCTGCTCTGCTCAAGAAGTCGATGGACGTTCGCAACAACGAAATTTTTAATATGCATTTCAAATGCTTGTTTGGTAGAATGATGCTGTTGAACATCAAAAGAGCCTCATGCGTATCACTCGCTTCTCCGACATCGGTCTACGTGTCCTCATCTACCTTGCTGGCGCCGATAAACAGCGAGCTCTAGTGACAGCCGCTGAAATTGCTAGACAATTCGACATCCCGCTCAACCACATGGTGAAAGTGGTCGGTCAGTTAGCACGGTTTGGGTGGATTCAGGCAGTGCGAGGTCGTAATGGTGGGCTGCTACTGCTTGCTGACCCAACAACTCTTCGGTTGGGTAGTGTTTTGCAGCAACTTGAGGGCGACAGCGAATTGGTCGATTGCGAGGCCCAACAATGCCAACTGAGCAAGAACTGCCTCTTGAGAGGTGCAATGGCTGCTGGACTGCGCGCATTTTACGAAGCAATGAACCGGTACGCGCTGGCAGACGTGAGCGGCGGCGCTGTCGGTGAACAGATTATTGTTATGCACCGGAAGTTCTTAGGGTCCCCGACTAACGTTGATTAAGTAGCGATGTGAATACGCCCGTCATGGGCGTTTTTTCCGCTTTTTATTATGCATTTTTAATGCACATTTGGAGAAAAAAATGGTTTCTGCAGTTGCTCGTCCCTATATCGATGCCAGCGTACCTGTGCTGCGTGAGCATGGTGTCACCATTACTCGTACTTTTTACAGCAACATGTTTGCGGAGCACCCGGAGTTGACCAACCTGTTCAACATGGGCAACCAAGCTAGCGGCGTGCAGCAGCAGTCGCTCGCGTCGGCGGTGTTCGCATACGCGGCCAACATCGACAACGCTGCAGCTCTAGGTCCTGTCGTCAGCCGTATAGTGCACAAGCACGCTTCTGTAGGCATCAAGGCTGAACACTACCCTATCGTTGGGCGGCACTTGCTGGGCGCAATCCAGCAGGTTCTCGGTGACGCAGCGACACCGGCACTGATTTCCGCTTGGGATGAGGCCTACAGCGAACTTGCGTCCGCCCTGATAAGCGCCGAGAAAGAAATGTACACCCAGGCCGGCATCGAACCAGGCCAACTGCAGAACATGAGGGTCACTGACATTTGTGACGAAAGTGCCGATATTAAAGCGTATATTCTGGAAGCGATGCCAGGCGAAGCTGCTCCGCCTTTCAAGCCAGGACAGTACGTGAGCGTTTCCGTGAATTTTGAGAACGGGTCGACACAACTTCGGCAGTACAGCTTATCGGACGCCCCTACTGGTCGCACGTTACGCATTTCCGTCAAGCGTGAACAAGGCGGCGCCCACAATCCAGCCGGGCAAGTATCAAACTGGTTGCATGACAACGTTGTCGTGGGGAGCATTGTTCGGGTGACGCACCCGTTTGGCGACTTTACCCCAGACACCGAATCAACGGCACCTATTGTTCTACTGTCGGCAGGCGTTGGCATTACCCCCATGATTTCCGTTCTCAACAGGATTTCGCAAGCACATCCAAATCGCCAAGTAGTGTTTGCTCATGCGGCTCGCTCAACCGCACATTACGCGCATCGTTCGGACATTGCACGAGCTCAGAGCGTCATGCCTAACCTTCAGGTAGTGAACTTCGTGGAAAATTTAGCGAGCGGCGATAGCTCTACGGACTATGCCGGCCGAATGGACATTACAAAGCTGCCGCAATGGCCTCTGGGTGAAGCGAACGTGTACCTCTGCGGCCCTGTCGAATTCATGCAAGAACAGTGGCGTTCCCTCATTGAGATGGGAGTACCGGCTACGCACTTGCATCGTGAGGTTTTCGGACCTGAACTTCTGAATTACCTGCGCTAACGTCTTAAGCGCCACGTGTCCGCGTGGCGCTTAAGAGGTCTTACTTTTATTTGCTTTGGTGTTAATAATAAAAATTGTTCACGCCATTATATCCTGCAGTTCGGAAAAGCACCCGGCGATACATGTTGACGCAGTGCATCAGAACATATATTTATATTGTTGAGTTGGAGTATCAAAAATGTTAGATTGGTTCCCTTGGGCTTTTGGCTCAATCAAGGCTGTTATATTGGGCACAGGCATGTTCTTTGCAATTAAGTGGCATTACGACAAAGAGATTAAGAAAGGTAAGAATAAGCGCGAGATGGTCAGTATGGCTGGAAAATTGTCTGTTATTTTTCTCTTATCCCTGGTAGGGCTGACGTTTTTCACTTTTGCACTTATGAATAAGCTTGGTATGTAATTTTGTAGGGGTAACAGATGGTTTTCTTTTGAAGAACATACAAAACATACGATTTCTAATGGTGCAAGCAGTTCCATACTGAAATACTAGATATTTGCAAAGGCTTACTACCGTCATCAAATTAATTGGCGACTGCTATTTCTGACCATTTCAACATAGATTAAGAACGCCTAAACTCCCTAGTTGCTCTGGAGACGGCAGCCGAGTACACTTAGCCATGCCTGTCATCCGCTATCGGCTAGGAGCGGACCTTACCTATTCTCAGAAAAACCCCTATGCGCAAACAAATTACCGCCACAGTGGTAAACGACGAAACCATCCTGCTTGATGAAAGCACGTGCATTGGAAAGGATGAGGTTGCGAATGGGCTGAGGTCGGCGCTAGAAAGTGACCCCAACTTTACTCTCATCATTCGTCCAACTGCCTCAAGTGGTCACTTCAAAGGGATAGGTACAATCATCTATGCCAGCCAACGCGTTGGCGTGCCCGTTGAGAACCTTCGCTGGCAAATGGAAGATGGCGAGGTAGTAACCTTTGATGAGTTAAAGGCCCGCAACCCTACGCCACCTGTGTAGTTGGTCCGTCCGCTTCGGGTCGACTGCAGGGTCCAAAACGGCTCAGTGTACGCCACTGTTGCTCTAACAACGAGAGCAGGTTTTGTTAAGCATTCTAAGTTGCAGTGAAGCGTACTCGAGCGTTTAAGCTATCGCCCTTCAAACGCGCATGGGTCGATGCCAGCGGAGGCCCTATACGCGAGAGTTTTGCAGCACTTCTAACAGGTCGTCGAGACTTACCGGCTTGACCAGGTGTGCGTCAAAGCCAGCTTCGAAGGCTTTCTGCTTATCGCTATTCTGACCCCAACCGGTTAGAGCTACCAAGTAAGGACGATGCGAAGGAAACTCATCCCGTATGCGTCTGGCCGCCTCGTATCCATCAATGCCGGGTAAGCCGATATCCAGAAGAATGACATCTGGCTTAACCTCGGTCGCAACATCGACGGCGCTGTACCCGTCATGCGCGAGACTAACCTCGTGGTTTAGCATCTGAAGGATATCTCTAAGAGCCACGGCTGCATCCTCATTATCGTCAACTATGAGGATTTTTCGACGCACCTCGTCGCTATCATCCAATCTGTCGTCGCGCTCGGGCACGGATGCGAGTTCGCTCTCACTTAACACGGTACGCGGCAAGTGCACGACGAATTCGCTCCCTAGTCCAAGTCCCTCACTGAAAGCCTCGACACGACCGCCGTGAAGCTTGACTAACCCCTCGACAAGTGACAATCCGATGCCCAGCCCAGCTTCAGAACGCTGCGACGGATGAACTACTTGAGAAAACAGTTTGAAGATGCGTGGGAGCATCTGCTTCTCGATGCCGACTCCAGTATCGCGAATACTGACCACGTAGTCTGTCGGAGTCTCATCAAGGCGGACCTCAATTTTCCCGCCAGGTTTTGTGTACCGGCCGGCATTGGTCAGCAGATTGGAGAAGACCTGGACGAGGCGTGCAGGGTCACCAATCATCGCCGTAGGATGGCTTGGAATCTGCACAGATAGCTCATGGCGCCGGGCTTCAAGTTCCGGTCGAATCGCTTCCACCGCCTCAGCCAAGACTTCACCTAAGTTTAGCTGCTCCTCCTTCAAGAAAATCTTGCCGGTAGCGATACGTGATGCGTCCATGAGGTCATCAACAAGTCTCGTGAGCTGGCCAGTTTGGCGCTTGAGCATTGCTAATGTCTGCTCAACACGGGCTCTGTCGTCAATGACCATTTGAATCAGGCTCAGGCCGCTGTTCATTGCCGCTAGCGGGTTACGCAGCTCATGAGATAAGGTAGCTAGGAACACGCTCTTGGCACGATTTGACTGTTCTACAGCCTTATACATAGTCGCATTGTCGAGGGCAATTGCTGCCCTGTTTGCCAGGTCCTGAGCGAGCTTCAAATCATCTGAGTTGTAGAGGCGTCCCGATTCTGCAGTGACAAAAGCCACTGCTCCCAGGACCTTTCCATGGGCTACCAACGGCGTGATGATGTATGAACGCAAACCTAACGCCGCAATAGCGTCACGCCGCTTAGGGTCTTGGGTAATGTGTTCAAGGAAGTCCGGCCCTATTTCGTGTACTAGTTCCGACTGTCCGGTACGAATGACATTCCAAACCCCGTGAGATGCATCCTGCTCTTCGGGCATTCGTCGCTGCAGTTCATGGGCAAGTTCTACTTTGGCTGGGTCCGCATGTGCGACAGCGACACGCTTGATTGTGCCGTCTGGCTGAAGTAGGTCCGCTGTGCACCAGTCAGCAAATTTGGGGACCGCTAGGTCTGCCATTCGCTCTAAGGCGGCTACTGGGTCACTCAGAGTGGCCAGTTCAGCACTGGCACTAGCAAGAAAGGCCAAGTCCTCAGCGGCGCGCTTTCGTTCAGTGACGTCGACACAAACACCGACCATCCGGAGGGGCACTCCGTTATCGTCGCGCAGAACATGAGTGCACGAGTCCACCCAGCGAACACTGCCGTCAGGCCAGACTATGCGGAACTGCGTTTGGGCGTTATCGTCTTTGCTAAGGACCTCTTCAGTAGTTTCTACCAGTCTGTCGCGTTCTTCTGGATGCACATGAGTGAGGTACTCGGCAAGCGGCAGGGCTAACTGAGTCTCGACCTCCATACCATAGATTTTGGCAGTTCCAGGCGGCCAGACAACCTCGTCCGAAAGAACGTTGTATTCCCATATGCCCATTCCCCCGGCCTCGAGCGCTACCTGCAGGCGTGCTTCGTTGGTCTGCGCAAGTTGTTCAGCTTGCGCTTTCTCGATAGTGATATCTCGTCCGGTGGCACATACCAGTCCTTCGACTGGAGCCCCTCTCCAAACGAACCACCGATATGAACCACCTTTGTGAAGCATCCGGGTTTCGATGTATGCAAGCGGGTTTTTCGCCGCGGCTTTAAAAGCCTCTACAGTAGCCTCAACGTCTTCTGGATGAACAAAGTGCTCAATCGAGTGTCCAACTACCTCATGCAGCTCGTATCCAAGCAATGCTCTCCAAATCGGATTAGCAGCGCGTATATGGCCATCAACGTCGATTTCAAGCAGAAGGTCAAGCGAGTTGTCCCACGTGCGGTTGCGCTCATGAGTTTTGCTCTGAGCTTCTACTTCCACCTGTAGTGCTTGCGCGTCCCAATCTGTTTCGCGAAGCTTCTGTCGGGTTCGGTCACGCATAACTTTTACGAACCCAATCGTGTTTCCATCAGCCGATTTCAGCAGCGTCATCTGCCCGGTCGCATAAACCGCTCGCCAGATTTGCGTAGGTGCCAGCGCTCATCTGGAGAGTGACCTGCTTGTAAAGCCAGGCGCATCTCAGCTTCAGGTTGATTAGCAGCTACGTCTTCTGGAGTGAAGATACGGTGCAACCGAAATCCTAGAGTTTCGTGCCCTGTCCACCCAAGTACTCGGCAAGCACCTTCGTTCCAGTCCGTTATCACACCATTCAGGTCGGTAGCGATAATTGCGAAGTCGGTAGCACTGTCGAAAATTTGACGATGACGCTCCTGAGCGTCCTTCATCGTGTTCAAAGCGTTTTGGCGATGTAAAAGCAGCCTGGCGGTCTGCGCTACCAGGGCGAGTAGATTCTTGTCCTCATCCGTTGGAGTCAATGGTTCGGACAGGTGACAGACAACCGCACCTTGTGTCTGACCACTCCCACTACGGATAGGCCACGACCATAGGCCTCTTAGCCCGTTGGCTAATGCTACTTCACGCCACGCCGTCGATACTGGTTCGAAGGCGATATCCGGTATAAAAACGGGTTCAGTTGAGAGCACGAAGCGCTCAGGAAGAGTTTGACTATGTGGGCTCTCACCCGCCTCGATGTGACGCCGGTATTCAGTCGGCAGGCTGTCTCCGACAACCTGCCACATCCGTTGATTTGGACTTCCCAGCACAAACGATATGTAGAGTTTGCCTCGCGCTGCCTTTTCGCATCTACGCGCGAAGTCCACCAACACTTTCAGAACTGATTTACCCGAGTCAAACTCGAACAACGCCTCCTCTTGCCAATCGAGTAACGTAACGATGTCCATGCCGAAGACTGTCGGATGTTGGGGCAAACTACTCTTCGAAAGGCGGGTCATCGCTCGAACTTTACATGGACAATACGAGATAGTACTTTAGCGCCACGAAATGTAAATACGCTCATCTCAAATCTTATAAAATTTGTCGAATTTAATGACTTGGCTGGTGCCTCGGTGAAGGGGGCCGGGCGTTAGACGTTGCTATGGGTTAAACACTTCAGCTGGTTTAACTGGCTTCACTATGTGGTGGTCAAGCCGTTTTGCATGTGCCGTACGAGCGACGCCGAGTCGTGTATCTTCCTGATGTGATGGCCTACCGTACTTTGCAAAGCGTAGCTAAGTACCATGTGTGGAGTCGGAGACCTACGTCTAATCTTGTGAAGTATCGTGGTACGTTTGCGTGGAGAACAGGCCCTTCACAACCCTTGTCCAAGCTTCCAATGACGAGCGTACGTTACGACGAAGTCCAGCAGGAACTTTCGCTCTCTCTCCGGAAGTCCGTTAAGGACTTCTGCTACCACTTGCGCTATTTCGGAGTCGCCATCGCCGTCAGCTACAAGAGATTGAAGAGGAACTCGTAAAGCTTCGGAAATCTGCTGAAGTCTTTCAAGAGACGGCGACTGGGAGCCGGTTTCGATACGTGACAACGTTACGTTCTCGATACCAAGTATCTCTGCAAGCTGTCCTTGAGTCATCTCAAGCTGCGTTCTTGCGCGCTTAATCTTACGGCCAATCCGAACTGCTAAAGCTTTCCCACCAAGTGCTCTCGGATTCGCTTGCATGCTGCCCTCGTGAAAAATGCGACATGGTCAACTGACTCAGCGTCGAAGCGAATGACGTAATACGATAATCAACTTGATGTTGCAGTCCCTTTGGCGTACAGTTGCTACCTTCGTCCTGCTAGCTAAAAACTGCAGGCAGCATTGCTACTAAGCGTGCGCTCAGCGATGCGTTTGTCTGCCCGACTGACGTATCAACAGGCTGCTCCCTCGGCGTGTAGGGGCGTGGGCAACCTAAAGAATGGCGGTTAGCGCGAGAGCGTAGCAAGCTCCCAAGCTCGCGCTTGGGCTACTGTTCTAGCGACCGCAAAATCTATTTGACTTCGGGTTGCCTCAAGAGCGCGCTACCTCGACGCACAATCTACAAAGAGGATAGAGATTTGCCTCATCCTAACTTAAGACAGTCACATGGCATCCAACGGACCCCGCAGCAAGATTCCAAAGAAGCTACCGGCCTTCAATAACGCAAAAGTGCTCGGGGTCTTCACATGCCCTACATGCGGCTGCGTACATTACGGAATCTCCGAGCAGGCTGCATCGACTCATATTGAAAAATTGAATACTTACCTCTCTTCACTGGATGAGCGAGACTTCGTGCTTTTCTACGGCGGACGCACAGCAACCTTGGCTCCCTTCGAGCGCTGCTTTTACTGTTCAACACCAAGCGGCGAAATGGTCCCAGTTCCAAGTAATCAAGTTGACTACTCGGTATCGCATCAGCCAGTCATTGTTACTACAAGTGAGTCAAAAAGTTAAATCAACGTCGCCTATAAGTCACACATCAAAATTTCTTTGCGTCCAGGTAATGCTTCGCTATCAACAAGCATCGTCTCACCAAGCCTAGACCTTGTGCCTCCTTCAGCACTTAAGCCTGCGGCGGAACATACAGTTCCTCAGCGATTCTTACGGCCTCCAATGCCGGCGAGTGCGCACCAGCTCCGATACGCGAAAGCGTTGTGTTTTCAACATCAATGACTTGAATCATTTGACGTTGCGTCGTGCTGGTTCGAGTACGCTCAAGTTTGACGTTGGTGCCCATCTTCATACCACAGGTAGCATCAGGAACTGCCGGCTTCTCCAGCATGTGCCTACTTACAAAAGACACATCAGCAACTATCGAGCCATCACAAAGTTGATGTAAAACGATAATTGACTTGATGTAATAAGTTTTTTGGCGTAAAGTTTTTGTCCTGTCTCGTGCCGCAGTTCATATGGGATTTGCATTGCCATGGGCTGCCTAGGTGTTGGCCATAGCGTCTGCATCACGAAACGAATTCGACAAAGCTTAATGTTTGGGCGCTCGCAGGCCAGCAAACCCGACTCGAAGCATTTATCAACGCTTAGGCGGTTGGACGTCCGCACACCTATCAGAAGTCTTCAAAACATGAAAAAACGATTCGCTGCCCTTCTTCCGGTTATTGCAGCACTTTCAGCTTGTGGCAGTACGAATAGCTACCTGGCAAACCGTAAGACCACTGTCGAGATGTATCACATCTTCGACATCAAAACCTCGGTGAGCACAGCAGTCGTCGCGAAGGCTGCGGCAGACGGGCTTAGCCGGAATACGAACGACATCAGCTCGAATATGCCTCTGCAGATGAACGTCGCTGTCCCAGCTACTCCTGGACGATTCACCATTACGGACATTGGAGCAAAGCTGGGAGGAACTGGCATGGGTGCTCTAATGCAGCTGTCCTCGATGCAGAACGGCGGAGCCAGCATAAAGGCCGCAACCTGTGACGGCGCAGTGTGGACCGCACGTGCTCAACGGACGATTGCTAACTCGAGCAACCTGACACTGTACGGATGCTTGTACCGTTATCGCGATGGGTACCAGCTCGACACGTACGCAGTGTTTCAGAAGACAGAAGGTGGCCTTACGCAGCTGTCGCGGGACCTAGCCCACAGCTTAGTTGGCACGCCAGAGGAATGGGTCAACAAGACCATCCTCGATATGGCGCACCAGATTGAGGTCAATGCGCACGCTTCTGTAGTGCACATCGAGGGTCAACCTGAACTGGGCAGTCTGCCTAGTTCCATACTCAACCAGCAAAAATAAACTCGTTGGTCTAGCGCCGGTGGATAAGTCATCGGCGACCTTTCGGGCGTCGACAACTCTCCATCCAACTCCTTCCAAAACTTTGATATGAACTCTGTACGTCAGTCGATGGTCCTTGCCGTAGGCGCACTTTTAATAGGCTGTGGTGGCGGAGGTGGCTCGACTAGCTCCGCGCCGGTCAGTGCGACGCCACCACTAAGCTCCACCCCAACGCCTACCACTGTGACAAATCCACTGACTGGAACGTCTGCACCTGGAAACCCAACGAATATTGTGCGGGGCACTGCACTCGCAGGCTCGACTGTGACCGCATACAGTTTGCAGTCGGACGGCACGTCGGGCCCAGCCCTCGGGCCTGCGGTAGTAGCAGACACGAACGGGTCTTTCACGTTGACGTTGAATCAGACGCCATTCGGCATGGTACGGCTAGTTGCCGTAGGCGGCTCCACCGTTCGGAAAGCCGACAATACGACTCAGCCGTTCGACAAATTGGAGTTGATTACTCCGTTCGTTACCACGGTAGAGAATCAGTTCCGTATCACTCCACTCACCGATATCGCTGCGGCCGCGATGAGCTCACTTGCCAAGAACGGGGCTACTTTGACTGAGGCCTTCGTTGGAGGCATGCAGAACATGCTTTCACTCGACGAGGCGAACCTGGTCCTCATCGCTGACAAGTCGGTCTACCTGAACGTACTGCGTGGTTCCATCAAGGGCGATGGCACGTATTACGGAGCTCAATCCGAGGACGGCCAAGAGCTACTCACAGGCTTGGAATACTTGGGGGTTATGTTTGACCTGCCTGCCAAGGAAGTCGTACGCGTGGTAGGGATGGCAGCGCAAGCGAATTATCCCGCGAGCGACGTTGACGGCAGCGGTAAGGCTATTAACGCCGGCGCTTGGGTCAGCGGAAAGTTCGACTCAACTGCACCAGTCTCGTTGAAGTCACTGCGCGAGTCGAAAACACCTGACATCGAGAAGGTTAGCGGAGCCGCTGGTGGGGCAAAGGTCGTACCACGCTTGAACACCTACATCAGCAAGTACATGGTGATGGATTTCGTCATGGATGCGGCATGCCATGGTGGCGGGACCTCCTATCTCCTCTCGCGCTATCCGTTCTACCAACTCAACAGCCAAGGTGCCGTAAATCCAGCGGATTGTAGTGCTGCCACGGCACGTCTCTCGGAATTGACGTCACGCCGTGAGACCAACAACAGCACCAGGATAAAGTGATGTTCGTTCACGGTAACCATTCTATGAAAGTGAACATGAAATCTGTTGCCTGGTGTATGGCCGCTGTGATTCCCATGTTGGTCAGCGCTTGCGGTGGCGGCGGTTCGGCTACACCCTCAAATGCCACTACACCGTCTCCTCCAGTGGCGGTGACCCCAGCGCCTACCACGCCGGTACAAGACATTCAAACGGCCGTGCCGCTACCAACCTATGCGCCAAACTCTGAGGCGCTAGCGTTCTTCAATGCCTTTAACACCGCTCGTGCTCACCTCGGTCTCGGCCTTCTGGCGGAAAACGTCAAGCTCAACCAAGCTGCAGCAAACCACGGAGCCTATCAGGCACAGAATCCCGACCTTGACTTGTTCGCTACCGACAGCGCAACTGGCCGGCCGGTATTTCACATCGAAGCACCGACGCGCCCAGGCTTCACTGGAGTTCAGGAACTCGACCGTGCCAAGTATGCGCAGTACGCTGGCGCATATGTAGGCGAGACCGGTTCCTTCGGATTAGGCAAAGGTGCCGTGAAGTCGTTCAATGATTTGATGTCCACGGTATATCACCGGGCTGCCTTCCTGTTCCAGTAGCCGCGGGACGTTGGCATTTTTGTTGGCAATGACAAGAGTCAGACCGTTATCGTCGAGTTCGGTTTCGAGACAAAGGGCCAGTTCAATGCCTCGACCTATTTCGGTAGCTACCCGGCCGACAAGCAAACGGGCGTCCCACTGGCCGCTGCAAGTGAGCTGCCGAACCCGTTCCCGGACATCGCTCTAGCGGACTACCCTATAAAGACCAGCTACCCTGTCAACGTCGTTTCTGTAGAAGGTTCGACGGTGACCGTGACTAGCTTTACTGTGACTGAGGCTGGACAGAACACTCCACTGGACGTCCGACTCATCACCAAGGATAGTGACCCCAACAAGTACATCCCGAGCAACTATGCGTTCGTCGTCGGCAAGGCGCCGTTCAAGGTGAATACAACCTACAACGTCGTGTTCTCCGGCAAAGTGAATGGCATAGCTGTCTCAAAGTCGTGGAGTTTCACGACCCAAGCATAGGGAATGGCTCGGTTAAGCTCGAGCCCTTCGACGTTCATGTGCTGGCGGAACGTAAGAAGGTTGCAAGCCATATCCATCAATCCCAAACTGCACAATTCTACGCAAGGCATCGGCTGAGGGCGGCCGTTTAATCACAGCACTGACGCCAGGACAGTTGCGCCTGGCTCCTTCAAGAGCGCCGTCACTCTCGGTAATGAGTACAATGGCTGCGTCTGGGGCTGCACGCTTGAGCTCTCCTGTCAAAGCCCGCCTGTCGTTTTCTCTCTTAGCAGTGCAGGTCACGATGACGTCAAACTTAATAAGGTTGACTGCACTGAGAGCTTGTTCGGCTGTTCGCACCGGCGCCGTCAAGTAGCCGAGCCCGCGCAACTGCCCTGCAAGCTTTGCCGCAGAATCAGAATCCTTTTCCAATACTACAGCTGCTTTCATGGCGACCTCCTTTTTATAAGAGATGCAGGCATTCGTACAGTCTTCAAGAGCGTTATGCTGACGAGCAACAACCTCTTCGCAATGCTCAAATTACGTAAATTTCTGCTCGTTCCCGACTGTAGTTATGTCAAGCAGGTTAAAATTGCCTTCCCCCACACGCAAATACGTAGGCTGTAAAACATCCTGTCTGGCAAATGCGTGCTTTGACAAAATTCATCTAATCTAAGCCATGTATGTTTGATGCCTCTTCTACCTCATTGGTAGAACTTCCATCTGAACTCATGTTCGAGTGCAGTACCGACTGCGTGAAGGTACTAGACATCGAAGGTCGCTTGACGCACATGAACCGTAACGGACAGTGTCTCATGGACGTCGATAATTTTGAGGCACTACGCGGTGCGATTTGGCTCGACTTCTGGCCAGAAGAAGCTCGTGGCATTGTCGAAGCCGAGCTGGAGAAAGCGCGTCGAGGAGATGCTGGGCACTTTTCAGCATTCTGTCCTACGGCGAAGGGAGTACCGAAGTATTGGGACGTAAGCATCGCACCAATACATCAGGACGGCCTTGTAACAGGGTTCTTGTCAGTCTCAAGGGACATCACGCATCTTCAAAAAACTGTCGACGTCTTAAACCGCACAGTCGAGGAGCTTACTCACATAAAGCGTGAACGCGAGCGTGAGACTGCCTTTGCGCTAGGACAACAGCGTGCGCTTGAGCTTGCTGTAGAGGACGCTCCTCTAGAAGTGGTTTTGGCAACGCTAACTGAAGCAGCAGAGTCCTATACCGACGGGACTATGTATGCGTCAATATTGCTGATGGACGAAGATAGCAAGCACTTGAAGATAGGTGCAGCGCCGTCGCTACCTTCAGCCTTTAACCAGGCAATTGACGGTTTAGCGATTGGTCCTTCAGCTGGAGTATGCGGAACTGCAGCGTTCACGAAAATGCCAGTGCTCGTTAGGGACATCCGGACTGACCCTCTATGCGCACCGTTCGTTGAACTTGCTGATGCACATGGCCTGCGCTCATGCTGGTCGCAACCCATTTTGTCCTCCCAAGGTAACGTCTTAGGTACGTTCGCGTTTTACTATCCTGAGCCACGTGACCCAACTCAGGCTGAAACGGACTCTATGGCTGTGCTTTTGCATACTGCATCGCTGCTCCTGGAGCGGCACCGAGAAGCTAGAGAGCGGAAGGCGTTTGAGAGGGCGTTAAGAGAGAGCGAGGCTAAGTTCCGCACGATTGCGAACGCCATGCCGCAAATGGTCTGGTCGACCTTGCCTGATGGTTACCACGATTACTACAACGACCAATGGTACGAGTTCACCGGCGTACCCTATGGCTCGACCTATGGCGAAGGATGGAACGATATGTTCCACCCTGAAGACCGAGCACTGGCCTGGGAACGATGGCGTCACAGCCTTGCTACTGGCGAACCATATGAAATCGAGTATCGGCTACGGCACCATTCCGGCACATATCGATGGACACTTGGTCGAGCGCTGCCGCAACGGGATGAAAATGGCAACATCGTACGCTGGATGGGTACTTGCACCGACATCCATGAACAACGCCTGAATCAAGAAACGTTAAAAGACTCTGACAAAAGAAAAGACGAGTTCTTGGCGATGCTAGCCCATGAGTTGCGCAACCCTTTGGCACCAATTTCCGCTGCTGCAGACCTGCTCAACATTGCCAATGCTGACGAAGCACATATCCGACGTGTCAGCGAGATTATCTCTCGCTAAGCTCGGCATATGACCGGGCTCATAGAAGACCTGCTGGACGTCTCTCGCGTTACTCGTGGCAACATTACCTTAGACGAAGAGGCTTTGGATGTACGGTCAGTTATCAGCGAAGCGGTCGAACAAGTAAAACCCGCAGCTGATGCTCATGGCCACTACCTCGAGGTCAATTTCCCGCCTGCAGATGTCAGGATTTCGGGCGACAAGAAGCGGCTCGTCCAGGTGTTCGCCAACTTGTTGAGTAATGCCGTTAAGTACACACACAACGGGGGACACATTGTCTTCCAAAGTGAAGTGAAGGCAGGTGAAGTAGTCTTTGCAGTTCAAGATAACGGCATCGGTATGTCCTCCGAACTCGCCGAGCGCGCATTTGAGCTATTTGTTCAAGGCGAGAGAGCCTCTGACCGCTCACAAGGGGGTCTTGGCATTGGTCTGGCTCTAGTCAAGAGCCTGGTAACTCTGCATCAAGGTAGCGTAACCGCTGAAAGCAAAGGTATCGGGTTAGGTAGCAAGTTCACTATCACACTGCCGCTGCTAGCGAGCGAAGCAAAGGACGACGTGCAATCCGTGACCTCTGATATACCTAGCGTCGAGAGCGGACTGCGCATTCTGCTCGTCGACGATAATGTCGACGCAGCTGAAGTTCTTGGTATGTTGCTAGAGACTACTGGCCACATTGTGCGTGCAGAGCACCACCCCCTTCGAGCTCTTGAATGTGCTGAGACATTTGTACCCGACGTCTGTCTGCTTGATATTGGTTTGCCTGAAATGAATGGTGTTGAACTTGCACGACGGTTGCATCAAATGCCATTTTTGAACGGTGCCTTGTTCATCGCATTGACAGGCTATGGACAGGCACAAGACCGAGAAGCAACTCAAGCGGCAGGGTTTGCTCACCATTTCGTTAAGCCTGTTAACATCCCAGAATTGTTAGACGCGTTAGATAATTTCTCGAAGCAACGGTCCCTCAGCTAACGTTCAGGTCACATATCTCGAAACCTACCGATGGCCAAAATCTTTTTCTCTTACTGCCATGCTGACGAGGCTCTGCGTGACCGCCTTGAAGTTCACCTATCGTTGATGAAGAACCAGGGACTGATTGAGACCTGGCACGACCGCGGTATCACAGCGGGGTCCAACGTCGACGAGACCATTGATGAGAACCTCGAGACTGCTGACGTCATCCTGCTCTTAATTAGTGCTGACTTCCTCGCGTCTCGATACTGCTTCGCTATCGAAATGAAGCGCGCCCTGCAGCGTCACCATGAAGGTACTGCTCGAGTAATTCCAGTGATACTGGAACCATGCGACTGGCACACAGCTCCGTTTGGCAAGCTCTTAGCTGTGCCTAAGGATGGCAAGGCGGTCACTACTTGGCCAAACCAGGCAGAGGCTTGGGTGGACGTTACTCGCCAAATTCGCAAAGCCATCGAAGAGGTGGAGCATGGAAAGGCATCACTGACAATGGCTCGGCCGGCATCGTCTTCTCAACCAGCTGTTAGTGCGGGGCCGCATACCGCAACTGTCGTACCTATTGGCTCTATGTCGCAGGATATGCCCAGGTCGAGCAATCTGCGTCTGGCAAAGAACTTCACAGACTACGACCGTGATAAATTCTTGCACGACAGCTTCGAGTTCATGGCGAAGTTCTTTGACGCTTCTTTGGCCGAGCTAGCAAGCAGGAACCCAGGCATTCAGGTCCGGTTCCAGCGTATCGACGCGCAGCGCTTCTCGGCCGTTGCTTACCGAGACGGATGTTCTGTTGCGGAGTGTTCTGTGCGCATAGGCGGTCTAGGTGGCCGTGCACCTACCCTCGCGTTTTCGTTCAATGCAAACGCGTCGGCGAATACTGAGAACGAGTTCATTACTGTCGAGTCTGATACGCAAGCAATGTACTTCAAGTCGCTAGGTATGCAGGTTCACCGCGGCCAGCGCGACGCGCAGCTATCTGAGCAAGGAGCATCCGAGTACTACTGGGGCTTGTTCATCGAACCTCTGCAGAGGTAGGTGGCCACACTTTAGGAAGATGAACTGCAGGCGTCTGTCAGACAGCCAGATTCAGCATGCCTAGGGCTATCTGATATAACACCTGCAGTTCTGGTGCTGCTTGTTGTGCCAAGACTTCGAACCTCACTTGGAGCTCAGCAAGTGCGACAGGGTTTCGTCGGCTCAACAGTGCCAATACTTCAGTCATGATGAGTTGTTGAGCACCAACCACATTGGTTAGCCTTTGGACAGCATCGCTGACGCTGCTAACTGTAAGCGCTTGGTCTCTCACTGTATTCGCGCTCTCAGTTAGTAGACGAAGTATCTCAGCGTTGATTTTGGACTGTTCCACATAGCCTCCCGTATACTGCGTAAGTCCTAACATACACCAGCAGAACGCGAAGTTATCGGGTGAGATGATACGTGTTCGCCGAACGCTCCTACACCACAGCGACAAAGCCTCTTTGTTGTCGCCCTTCGATGGGGTCTGAGCTGTTCGCACCTTTATACAACTTGCCTCAATCACTTCCTTAAGGACGCGAGCATAGTTGGTCAAGCAATTAATGGCATTACTCTTCATGCATGTTGCCTCGGGACAACCACCTGTTACATTTGGTGAGATATCCTCCGGGTACTCTCGTCAATTCTAACAATTCATGATTTCTAGACTCAGTAGCGGCCTGAAAATTTTTGGGGCTTTGATGGTTTTGATTGTTATCTGTTTGGCAGGGATACCGAGTTTAAGTAGTTATGAAGCGAACCGAGCCATGGAGTCGCTGAAAGATGTTGCAGCTAAGGAACGCGCTTACCAGTCAGTTTTGAGCCTACTTAAGGATGCAGAGACCGGACAAAGGGGCTTCCTGCTGGGTAACGACGAAAGCTTCCTGGAGCCATACAACGCGGGAGCCGCAGGGATACGTGCAGCGCTAGACGAGATTGGACGCTTGGCAATTGGCCCAGACGAGACGGCGCTGGTCGCAAAAATCGCTCAGCTTAGTAACGCTAAATTTGCTGAGTTGGGACAGACGATTGCCCTCAAGCGCGAAGGCAAAACTCAGGACGCTATCGACGTCGTCGCGAGCAGGCGCGGCAAGCTCATAATGGATGAGCTTCGCGCGCTTTTGACTCGACAACTCAAATTATTGGCTGAACGCAGGGTCAGCCTCAGGGAAGAAATAAGCACTTCACTTGGCTACAATGCGATTCTTGGCATTGGCGCAAGTGTGCTCAGCTTGATTCTCGTGTGCGTGTCTGTTTTGATTGCTGCCAATAGCTTGGATGAACGTTCAGAAGCTGCTGAAGAAGCAAAGAAGCTAGCCGACATCAATGCGCAGTATGCTAAGCAGTCAGCATTAAGAGCTGAGCGCCTTGCAACTACGGCACAGATGATGCAGGCACTTGACAGTGTTGGCTCACCAGTAGAGCTTGGTACGGTATTGCCAACGTTCCTAAGAAAACTTCTCCCAGAAACATCGGGAACGATTTACCTCTACCGACACTCTCGAGACATTTTGGAGCCCCAAGCTTATTGGGGAAGTGCTGCTACTGACGCCGCATTGTACCCAAGCGAATGCTGGGGTTTGCGTCTCGGGAAGGTCCATCGAGCTACGCGTGGAGATGACCTATGCTGTGAGCACGACAGGGCCAGCCACTTGCAACAGCAAACTCAAGTGTGTGTGCCGATGATTTCACAAGGCGACGTGATTGGCCTTATGGTTATCAACACCTCGGGACGCGATGTCGCACTCGATAATGAGGTTATCCAGTCTCTCTCCGAGCAGCTGTCTCTAGCCATCGGCAATGTTAGCCTACGCGAAACCCTGAAACAGCAGTCGACTATCGACCCGCTGACTGGGCTATACAACCGGCGTTACTTTGACGAGTCATTGAAGCGTGAGCTAGCACGTGCTAAACGAAGCCAAACTGCTTGCTCAGTCATTATGGTTGACCTTGACCATTTCAAACGCATCAACGACACGTATGGCCACGATGCAGGGGACCTCGTTTTGAAAGCAACGTCTAAGCAGCTCCTGAGCCGCCTACGCACTAGTGACGTTGCGTGTCGCTATGGTGGGGAAGAGCTCGTGTTGCTACTTCCAGACTGCAATGGCGCTGCCGCTGCTAAGTGCGCAGAAGGCATGCGACGCGCGTTCAGTGAAATCGAGATTGAACACCTGGGTCAACGCATCACAGGCATCACAGCTTCATTCGGCGTTGCATCTTGGCCAATGAACGCGTCAGGAGCGAGCGAGCTTGTAAAGGCAGCGGATAAGGCGCTGTATGCAGCTAAGAGAGACGGTCGGGACCGCGTTTCCGTCGTCACGTTCACTGATACATTTGCTGAGCTGACGCACAAGGCTTAGTACGAAATAACGCAGAACTCAGGCACCACAGAAATGACCGAATCCACATCGGAAGCGTACCTAAGTTGTCATTGGTTAAGCTACGCGTGCACTGTGGCAGACTACCTCAATTTTTGCCAATTAGCACCTAGTAGCTGAGTAGTTCAGTTGCCCTCCAGAGAGCTAACACCTACGCTATGATGTGGCTCAACCTTGGAGAGTGTATGGACAAGTTTCTCTGCTTTATCGAGTACTCGCTAACCATTAAACAGCCCTGTCAGTTCTGCACGTCGGTTCTCCTGTCATCGGTAAGTTAGTAGCTTGACTAATTTTTCATTTTCTTTGACGTCTAAAGCACTGTGGCGAGATGACGTTTGACGATGAGATACTCTCTGAAGTTCAAGGCTACACTGCTCACTTTAGTAATCACCTTAGTTGTGTTACTAGCAGCAGTATTAGAGACTTATCTCGATTATCGCGATGCTGAGAGGCGAAGCTACGCGACAGTCACGGACATCACTCGTGTCGTCGAACGGCAAACCCGCGACACTCTAAGCTACGTCGACCATACACTTGACGCAGCATCGAATCTTCTCCGCGTTTCTCGGTCTGTTGGCGGGATTCGTCAGCCTGAAGTCTGGAAGGTGCTGCGTGCATACTGCACTTCACTCATCGGATGTGACGCAATTTGGATTATTGACCCAACTGGGAAGGTCATTACTCAGACCCGGGACATAGACGCAGATACAGTTGACCTATCATCCCAACGTTTTTTCGAGCAGGCGAAGCAGGGTCATAAGATGTACATTGACGTCGCCAGTGTTTCAAGCTTCCCTGGACGACCTATCCTGTTCAATGTAGCAAAGCCTGTCTACGATGCCACAGGTAACTTACTCGCTGTGATTGCGATTGGGATGGAAACTAGTCAGCTGACATCGTTCTATTCTCTATTTGGCTTTTCAGTTCAGCCCACAATCGCTGTCTACAAATTTGATGGAGGAGGTCTCGTAGCCCGCAACCCGGGCATGGCTAAGTCTGTTGGCAAAACCGCGGCGGGGAGCCAACTTTTCAATACTTTGCTAAAGCAGTCGCCGTTCGGAACCTACGACTCGCTATCCACGATAGATGGAAAACGACGACTTGCGGCGTACCGGTCGATGCCAGAGTTTGACCTAGTTGTCTTTGCAGGCGTCGAGAGAGAGTCAGCGTTCGCATATTGGCGCACCCATACTACTCGCCGACTTACAGTCGTTGTCGGGGTGTTGTTGCTTATCTGGTCAGCCCTGCTTGCTGCGTATCGGGCTATAGCTGAGCATTCGCAACTACAGCAGCAAAATAGCTATTTAGATAATTTGGCTTCTCGAGACGCGTTGACAGGCATTGGCAACCGCCGCCTCTTCGAACACACGCTTTGGCGTGACTGGACGAAGCATGCACGAAGCGGCAGTCCTTTGTCCGTCGTGCTCATCGATGTAGACTGCTTCAAGCAGTATAACGACCACTACGGCCACCAGGCCGGCGACACATGTTTGCGTCTACTTGCTCAAACCATCGAAAACAGTTTGCAACGCGACGAGGACTTTGTGGCACGGTATGGAGGGGAAGAGTTCGTCGCAGTACTTAGCTGCGGCCGCGAGGCTGCAGTTCAAATAGCTGAGAAGTTCCGCTACGAAATCGAGGCTCTTAGAATCCCGCATGGTCATTCCGAAGCGGGTCCAGTGGTTACCGCGAGCCTTGGGGTGGCCAGCACAGAGGGTACTTCTATAAAAAGTGCCGAGGAGCTCGTAGCTGGTGCAGATGCTGCGCTCTACACAGCGAAAGCAAGCGGCCGAAACCGAGTCATCGCTGCGCCGGGCAAACCAGACGAATCAGAAAAGCGTCAGGCCTGAAGACGCATGGAGCGATTGATTCAAGTAACGCTGCTCACGTTCGGAGCCTATTGGCTGACGGATAAACGATGCACAAAGCTTCCGAGCTTGCAGGCACATTTTGAGAAGTTTCACGACCGAATTCGACTAGGCGACGACGACGAGAAAGCAAATCTACGTGAGAAACGTGAGGTCGTACTGGAGGCCTTGCGCAAGCATCTTGGCTCAGAATTTCCAACATTTGAGACTTTCCACCAAGGTAGCTATGCCATGCATACTGGCACAATCCCACCTGACGGCGACTACGACATTGATGTCGGCCTAGTTTTCGACTGTAACCGCTCACAGTACAGCGACCCACTTCAGCTCAAGACGGCAGTACGAAATACATTGAAGCGTAGTGCACGAAAGGTAAGCATTCGCAGGTCATGCGTCACCGTACATTACGTACTTCGAGGCGAGCCCCAGTACCACGTTGACCTGGCGATATACGTTAAACGAGCAGATGGCCTGCTCGATATCGCCAAAGGCAAAGAGCACTCAGCTCCTGAGTTCAGAATCTGGGAAAAAGCTGACCCCAAGGGACTTACCAAGCTTTTGAGTAAGCGCTTTGGGGACGCAGAGCTGCAACAGTATCGACGCTGCATACGGTACATGAAACGATGGCGCGACCTAAAATTCTCTGCTGGGGCACCGATAAGCGTAGCCCTGACGGTATCTGCTTATCGCTGGTTCGAGCCTTACCACCGAGTCTTCAGTGGGCAACCATGTGACCTACTTGCCTTACGTAACTGGACAGGCGAGATGCTTAACCGTTTCACGACTGTTAGAACAATCGAAGGGTGGCATAAGCGTCTCCAGGTAAAGCTGCCGGTAGAGCCCAAGGTAGACCTAATGGGTCGCCTGACAAATGCACAAATGACTAAATTTCACGAAGCGTTATCAGCTCTTCACCAATCCTTGAACGAAGCTTATAACCAAACTGAACTCGAGAATTGCATCAGTCTACTAGCCAGCCAATTTGGTACAGATTTTGTATCATCCGGCTCATGACTCAACTTTACAGCAACGAAGTAACAGCCTCTACAGTAATATGTAATTCTTCTATCCAAAAAGGCTTGCGAAGAAATGCGTCAATTTGAGGACTCAACTGCTTAGGAATTTCACGCCAATCAGCTACTACCACTTTCAGCTCCTGCTGATGATTTCTAGCGTTTGCTGCGATGTGTACCCCATCAAGGTCGAACAGGCTTAAGCTTATAAGAAGTACATCGACTTTAACAGCGTCCAGTACATCGTAGACCTGTCGAGCGCTTGAGAATCCGTTAGCTTGATAGCCAACCACCTCTAGCATGCTTATGATTGTGTCACGCAAGGTGACGTCTTCTTCAAGAACTAGTACGAATTTTTGCATTGTGAACTCTGCTGTAAACACTATCTTAACCCAGCAGTAAGAAAACGGTTATTAAATTCCAACCAGGAAACATTAACTCTGCTGTACGTATCTTGCGCGCAACTCATCCATTGCTTGACGGCTACTAGGAATGCCATACTTCCGCTCAAATACGATAGGTCTTTGAACGACGTAAGATTGCCTTGAAGATATTTTTCACTTAAACCGCATTCAACCTATACAGTAGAATTTTTAACTATTTTGCCCTTGAATAGTATTTTGTTAGAAGTGAACAATTTTAGAATTGTAGTTATTGACGACAATGTCGATGCTGCAGATATGTTCGGATGGTTGTTAGAAGCTGAAGGGTATAAGGCTGAGGTAAGGTATTCAGCATCAGCTGGCTTAGAGCTTACTTCTAAGTTTGAACCACATGTGGTCTTTTGTGACTTAGGAATGCCTGTAATGTCCGGCTACGATTTTGCTCGAGAATTTCGAGCTCAAGACCTCAGTTCGAGGCCTTTGCTAGTAGCGGTGTCTGGCTGGAACGACGAGCGCACTCGGATGCGTACAAAAAATGCTGGTTTTGACGCTCACTTAGTAAAACCAGCTAGTCTTTCGGACATTGTAATACTTCTTCAGGAGTATTCGAAAAAAATGGCTGAATGTATTTAGCTAAGCAAATTAGTTCTTGCGTTCATTACTAATATCTCCAAAAATTTCGGATAAGCCCAACCTGACATATTAAAATCCGCCTATATATTTCAGTAGGGAGCTCTACCGCATCTCTATGGAAAATCTTGACTGCTTCGTCATCTAGGCTACCTTAACAACTCGACATTGACCGTTAAGCGCAGTTGTTGTTGCAAAAATACTACCAATCAATGATGGCTGCCGTTTGTGAGGGCATTTGATGTATTGTTCTAAGGCAAACTAATACCGACTCGTTGACGGGCACCTTACTGGTACGTCAAAGGTTGGTCAGCCACACGGACATCGAATGAATCAAGCAGCGACTCGCGTTCTCGACCTCTTGACCTACATTGAAGAGGTAGAGAAGCTCAAAACCAAACCCACGTTCACGGTACCTACTGAGTACTTTGTCGCCTACCAGCATGAGCTGAAAGGCCTCCCAGGAATTCAGTTCAATGTAGACGTCGACGGTGCAGAAGTTTGGTTGACGATATCAAGGCTGAAAGAAATTCCTCCACCAAGCATGAGCCCCGTACTCGGACCATGGGTGACCTTGTCCAGAAGTCCGGAGAAAGTGCCTGAGCTCAAAACTGAACTAATCCAAGTTGAGGACAAGGTCGAAGTAGCACGAGAACAGCTGGCAGACCATCCTGAGGTCCAGGAGATGTTTGACCATTACTTGAGGTTAGGTTGGACCCCTTGGGCTGAGGCCGAGAAGCCTCGTCGTAGAACCATCGCAAGATACAACCAGCTCTTCAACCTGCAGCAATCGCTCTCGTCAGACGGTAACGAAGCGCCTCTCGAGTTGGTATGGGGCATTGGCTTTGCTGCCTGGAGAAATCCTGATTTCAAAACTCCAGTCCAGCATCCGTTGATTGTTCAAAGTTGTGAGCTCTCTCTCAATACTGAGACGTTTGATATCGAAGTGCGGCCGCGTGAAGTCGACGCCCGCCTAGAAACAGAATGCTACTCAGAGATGGGGCTGCCAGGCGTCAGGCATCTGGACGCGTCTTGGAAGGCTGCGCTTAGTGCGAGCGACAGCCGTCCCAATCCTTTTGAGGCCTCAACATTTGATGGTGTCCTGCGCGCAGCCGTGGGTCACCTCGACCCGACTGGCAGCTACGAGGTACGTACTCACGATGTGACTCCGCCGGCGCCAGGTGAGTCTCTCAAAATCACCAACACCTGGGTGATGTTCGCGCGTAAGCGCAAAGGAGATGTACTGCTAGACGACATTGCACGGCTCAAGACGAACATTGAAAGCAAACCCGAGCTCCCAAGCGTCATTAACAGTCTTGTTGAGGTCGGAGATTCGGTCGTGCGAGTGCAACCTGAACAGCCATTCCGCGGATTATCGACTAGCTCGCCGGCGCCAGGTTCGTTCGAGCTATATTTCCCGATGCCGTACAACGACGAGCAAGTCGCCATCATTCAAAAGCTCGAGAACAACGACGGCGTTGTTGTCCAGGGACCGCCAGGCACGGGCAAAACGCACACGATTGCCAACGTAATCTCTCATTACCTGGCCAACGGCAAACGCGTGCTCGTTACAGCCAAAGGCGAGTCTGCACTAGCCGTCCTACAAGAGAAGCTGCCTGAGCGTATCCGTCCCTTAAGCGTCGCATTGTTATCGGATGAGCGCGACGGTATGAAGCAGTTCGAACATGCTATTCGCACCATCTCTGCGAAGGTCAATGCCTTGAGCCCGACTCAAGCGACTCGACTAATTGGTGAAGCCCAAACCAAGCTCGACCAACTGCACGCGCAAATAGCCCAAGTCGACCATACGGTGAGCGCCTATGCCGAAAAACATATGCGCAACTATACCTTCCAGGGTCAAGAGGTATCACCTGAAGCCATGGCCAAACTCGTGGTAGCAGACGCTGAGCTACATGAGTGGTTTGATGACACACCAGCCCCGAGCCCAGATGGCAAGCTTTCGGTTGACGACTCCGATATCTCAGCACTACGTAAGTCTCGCATCCAGGTCGGTGACGACCTCAGTTACTGGACTTCATCGTTACCGGCGCCTGACGACTTCCCTGCTTGGTCTGATTTGGGCGGCGTGCATCGTGATTTGGTAAAGGCGCGCAGTATCGAAGGCCAGGTCAACACAGGGAACGTGCTCGCTCTTGCGGACTCGACTGTAGAAACGTTTAGGGAAGCACGAGAGCTGCTAAAGCTAGTGGCCGAGCGTCAGCTGCTCCGCGCAAAGCTGCGTGCCACAGGAGAGGCCTGGAAGGAACCGCTGGGGACGCGCCTGTTGGAGGTTGCTGCTGATGATGGGGTGACTAATAGCCTTAGACAGATTTGCGTTGACGTACTTGCCCTTGAGGCGGCGAGGCGTGCATTGCTGCCTAAAGCGATTGAGCTGCCAGAAGGTGCCGAGCGCGACACCGACTTCCTTGATGCGTTAGAACGCCTTATAGCTGGTCAGCGTGCGTTCGCCCTTCCCTTCGGGAAAAGCGCTGCCCGCAAGCTTGTTGGTGCCGTTACAGTGCTCGGCTCTTCACCAGCGACTTCCGAAGATTGGGCTGTAGTAAAGGAACTCGTGGAGTGGCGCCAAGAAGTTCGTAAGGCTCTAGCGCGCTGGACTGCAATTGCCACTGAGTTTGGGTTGGAGCCTGCTGGTACTCAGCTCGACACTGCTTTCAAGCGTGTAGTTGAGCTAAGTGGATATGTGCAGGACGTATTCAAGCTTGCTCTTGAGCTTGACACTCAGCTGCCGGGAAAAGTCCAGGCAGCCTTCGGCCGTACAGTCGCGGAAAAGCTCATCAAGACTGGTGAGTCGTATCTCACAACCATTGAACTAAGCCTTGAAGCGCATGCGGATAAAAGCCGCCTTGTGTACGCTAGCGACCGAGTACAAGAACTCCTTCGTAAGCTAGAAGGCCGTTCAGGCGGTATCGTAAGTGAAATCGAAAGCTTCTTAGCTGAGTCGATAGGCCGAGTATCCTCGGACGAGGCTGTCCTACAGACTACCTGGCGCGCTTTGACTGCAGAGCTGTATCGCTTGGTAAGTCTACGACCGGCGCTGGATAACATTGCTCGAGTAACGCAGAAACTACACGACGCTGGTGCGGTGAATTGGGCTTCGCGCGCTCGCACAGTACCGGCGTTAGAAGATTCCGACCCAGTTACACCCAACACTTGGCTCGACGCTTGGAACTGGCGCCAAGCAGTCATCTTCCTAGAAAAAATCGACGGCCACCAGAAGCTTCGTGAGCTGTTTGAGAAACGAAGGGTCCTGACAGTTGCGCTGTCGAACACCTATCAAGAACTGGTGGCACAAAAAACATGGCTTGAGGTTTTCAATAACTCGCCGTCCAGCGTACGCCAGGCGCTGCAGACCTACGCGAATGCCGTAGAGTCAATGGGTGCAGGAACTGGGGTTCGCGCAGTAAGGCATCGTCAGAATGCTCGTAAAGCGATGGTCCAGGCTTACCAAGCGGTTCCCTGCTGGGTTCTCCCCCAGTGGCGAGTATCGGAAACACTGCCAGCGGAAGTTGGACTATTTGACCTTGTCGTTATTGATGAAGCGTCCCAGTCCGACATCTGGGCACTGCCGGCTCTGCTCCGCGGGAAGAAGGTTTTGGTTGTGGGCGACCATAAGCAGGTTTCTCCGTCGGCAGTGGGGACGGCTGAGGATAAGATTAAGGAGCTTAGCACTCGCTTCCTGGCGAACCAGCCACATGGCAGCGAAATGACTCCGGACAAATCGATTTATGACCTGGCTCGAGTTGTCTTTGCAGGGACGGCGGTGATGTTGAAGGAGCACTTCCGCTGTGCGCCGGCGATTATCGAATTCTCCAACCGCGAATTCTACGAGGGAGATATTCGTCCACTTCGAGTTCCAGAAGCGAACAAGCGGCTCGACCCGCCGCTCATCGATGTGTTTGTCAAAGGGGGCATACGTAAAGGGGACACCAACCGAGCTGAGGCTCTAGCCATCGTTAACGAAATCGAAAGCATTCTTGGAGACCCTGCGCTCGCCGGACGGTCGATTGGCGTGGTTACCTTGCTGGGCACCGAACAAGCGCCCCATATCCATGAGCTCATTAGTAAGCGCATCTCACCAGCTGACATCGTTGCGCGCAAAATAACCGTTGGGCCGCCGCCGCAGTTCCAAGGTCGTGAACGCGACATCATGATGGTGTCGATGGTGCTTGCGGAAGGAAACCGTGCAGCGCAGAACAGAGCTGATGTCTTCCAGCGCTTTAACGTTGCCCTATCTCGAGCACGCGACCGCATGTACCTGTTCAGGTCAGTGACCGAATCAAGTTTCGGTGAAGATACGCTCAACGCAAAGCTGATTCGCCACTTCCGCCAACCCTTTCATCAAGACGTCAAAAAGGTTGGGGCCTTGCGTGAGCAGTGCGAGTCTGGCTTTGAACTTGAGATGTTCGACGAACTGGTCAAGCGAGGCTATCGCGTGCAACCTCAGGTGCCGTGTGGTGGTTATCGCATAGACTTTGTTGTTGAAGGCTCGGAAGGTCGACGACTGGCTATTGAGTGCGACGGCGACCGCTTCCATGGTCCAGGACAGTGGTCCGCTGACATGGCTCGTCAACGTGTTCTTGAGCGTGCTGGTTGGACGTTTTGGAGGTGCTTCGCATCCAGCTTTGTCCGTCACCGCTCAGCTGTTCTAAACGACCTTGTGGCGACCCTCAACAATCTAGGAATCGAACCCTTAGGCGCAGAGTCGGTCAACAATACGGTCTGGTCACACTTCAAGGAGGTTGACCCATTCGATGTCGACGTCGTCACCCAAGAGTTGGACTTGGTTGAGATGATGGAAAGAGAGCCATCTGCTACCGCTTAGGTTTGGTCGTCTTCGAAAAAATCTGCTCTTGCAATCGTGCGGCTTACCCTCCTCACATACACTGACGGGGTGCCGTCACTTATGTGACACCCTTAACTGGCACCTTAACCCGGTTCTCCTCACCGGGTTCTTTTTGCCTGTATCTCTGTCGAGAACACGAACCATGGTTCCTTCACGACGGTAAAGGCCCATGGCAGCATTCTCTTCTTTAAAGAGGAAGTGATGAAATCGGCGTTGGTACTTGAAAAGGACGAGGTGTCTAGCGCACGCCTATCGCGAACCCTAAGGCAATTGGGTTACGCCCCGGCGCCGGTTCGAACTCCTGATGAAGCCTTGAGTTTAGCAGGCACCATCAACCTTGACGTCATCGTTACCTGGACAGACGTACGCCCAAACGATAGGCGGTCACTCACTGGCGAACTCAAACGCGCCGCGCCAGAAGCTTCCGTCGTGCTCATTGAAGAGCGCGAGGACGAGGCTCTTCCTAGGCATAGCTTGACCCGCGTAGGCGCCGACAAAATCGTACTACGACCGGTCTCGATTGAAACGCTACAAGAGGCCTTAAAGCTGAACGTTGACGATTCCAGACTACGTTCGAAATACCAGCCTCTTCATCAAGAGCGACGGCAGCCCCAAGCCTAGAGTCTCATCTTTTCCCCGTGAGTCTTACCGCAAGACGCTTAGCTTATTTCGGTATGTCATCTTGTTGCCGAAGCAGACGCGTCCTCAATCTTCCTTCAAGGCGTTTGGTGGCCAGGGCCAGCCGAGGATATCAGCTGCTCGGCGCATTACCCACTTAGCTTCTTGTTCTGAAGTCCAGTCCTTCTCTATCAAGCGAGGTAGGTATTGTGCAAGAACCTCGACCTCTGACATGTGAGCCCTATTCGTGTTTTTTGATTCAAGAGCCCTCTTAGCAAACTTCACTGCGAGGTCTTCACAGACATCCCATCGTGAGTAGAGCTCAGGCGGTGTTTGGCCTGGAACGTAGTAGCGCCCATTCCACTCCGTAAGAAGGAGTTTATCCTGTACTCCTGCAACTGCGCCAAAATGCTGCGGCTTTGGAAAGTCTGCGGGGACTTTATAACGTAGCTCAGCCTTCTCATCTACAAAACGATTTTTACCTGACACCATAGAACGCTCCTTCGTTCTACATTAGCGTCGTCGATGTACCTAGTCAACCTTCTAGCAAACTGTCGAGACCGATTCTGCAAGGGTAAACCATCTAAAGCACAACTAAATGTGCATTCTTTGAGAATGCACATTTAGTTGTGCACGCCTACCTCAGCATTAACGATAGCTAATCTAGCGTGTCTAATGTTCGCTTCTCTTTAAACTAAGCATGCAAATATCCGCTTCTTTACTAAGAAGTTATATTGAGGCCAAGATGCCCCCTGCTCTGCTCTCCATAGCAGAGTTCGCATCTTAGCCTGATGGTAGCTTCAGGCATCTTGGTTCACGCAAGTGTGCCAAGATTCCAGCCAGACTTTAGGCGAACTTGCCCGCCCCTACCTCACCTCTAGCTGCTGCCCAGTGCGCGTCCATGGTATCCCGCGTGACGCTTACATCTCGCCGGCCGCGGGGTGTTGAGCCCTCTCCTCCGACAGATGGGTATACGGACCAGTTTTAGCCTTTTTCGTGAGCTCGAAATTTGACGAATTCAAGAAGCGTCGTTACTAAAAGATAGCTCCCGCCCTAAAAATCTTGAATGTCTAAGACAAATATTTGATGGATTTGAGCAAAACTATTGTGCTCTGTATTTATAGAGCTCATGGTATCGTAAAGTCATGTCGTTTTTACATTCCTCTCTTTCTTATGATTAACGTTTGGCCTATCCATCTTTAACATGTGTGAAGTAGCTTAACGAATACGATACTTCATCGTATGTAAATAACCCAATAATCTTAATTTATAGTCATAGCTTAAGGTTCATTATGGCTTTACTTTCGACCAGGTTTGTTGCGCGAGTAAGAAGATGGAGCATAACAACGCTTGCGCTAACGTTGTTTCCCAGCAGCGTCGGCATTTACGCACAAACTGCACAAGTCAATGATGCTACTCCGGCATTCAAAAAACTCGACTCTATAGAAGCTCGAGTTCAAGGTTGTGTGACCTGTCATGGCCAACAAGGTCAAGGCACAAACAACGGCTATTTTCCAAGAATTGCAGGAAAGCCTGCTGGCTACCTGTACAACCAGCTGGTTGCCTTTCGTGACGGCACGAGAAGTTACCCGCCTATGAATTATTTGGTGGCCTACCTTCCCGATTCATATCTAAAAGAGATTGCTGCCCACTTTGCGGCTCAGCGACCAGCGTTTAGTGCCCAAACAGCAGCTCCAGTTGACCCTGCTATCGTCCAACGAGGCCTAACGCTTGCGACTGCCGGCGACGCGTCAAAAGGCATCCCGGCATGCATCGCATGCCACGGTAAGAACCTGACTGGCATGCAACCAGGCATACCAGGTCTGGCTGGTCTTCGGCCAGCGTATGTTGTTGGTCAGCTCACCAGATGGCGAGTGGGTGAGCGTCGCGCTGCAGAACCCGATTGCATGAAGCGAATTGCATCGCGTCTTTCAGACACCGACATCACTGCCGTCGCAGCTTGGCTGGCTCATCAGACACCGCCAAGCGATGCTTCGCCTGAACCCTCGAACCTTGTTCGAATGCCGCTCGCCTGCGGTAGCCAACGGTAAATCGTATGCGTACAAGTGCCCGTGTTTCTATAGCGGTAATCGTTCTCGCAGTGCTTGCGTTAGCAGCACTATATCTTCTGCGTCCTGGCGCCCTTCCTCACGGTAAGGACGGGCCTCATCCGGCATCGAACGACATCATCAGTCGCGGTGAATACTTGGCCCGGGCTGGCGACTGTGTCGCATGCCATACCATGCCAAACGGCCCTGCGTTTGCGGGCGGTCGGGCAATGCCAACGCCTTTTGGCAACCTCTACGTGCCGAACATTACTTCTGACGATGAGACAGGCATTGGTCAATGGACGCCAGACGACTTCTATCGAATGATGCATACCGGAGTCTCGAAGGATGGCACTCTGCTGTATCCCGCCATGCCGTTCGCCTCATACACGCAGGTAACAAAAGCAGACTCCGATGCCATTTTTGCTTACCTGATGTCAGTTACACCGGTTAAGCAAAAGAACCGTGAACACGAGCTTCGATTCCCCTACAACAATCGGGAGCTCCTATTGGGCTGGCGGACTCTTTACTTCAAAGAAGGCGAGTACAAACCTGACCCCAGCCAGTCAGTGGAGTGGAACCGCGGCGCATATCTGGTTAAGGGCTTGGGCCACTGCGCGATGTGCCACACAGCTGTGAACGCGCTCGGCGGCTCGAGTGAATCCAAAGCGTTTGAAGGTGGGATGATTCCAAACCAGAACTGGTACGCGCCTTCGCTCACATCAAACAGGGAAGCCGGCCTCGGCGATTGGAAAATTCAGGACATCGCAGACCTCCTGCAGGTTGGCGTCTCCCACCGTGGAACCGTCTACGGACCGATGGCTGAGGTCGTGTACAACAGCCTCCAGTACCTGACGGATGAAGACGCCAAGGCAATGGCCGTCTACCTCAAGGCCTTGCCGCAAAAGGACAGCACGCCGCCGCCATCGAGCCAGGCTCGCCTGGTGTCGCCTGAGGTTATGGAAGTTGGTCGACGTGTGTATGCGGCGCAATGCGCGGTGTGTCATGGTGTGGAAGGACAAGGCCAGGCGCCCTCGTATCCCCCGTTGGCTGGCAACCAGTCCATCACCATGGAATCGCCAGTTAACTCGATTCGCATGGTACTGAACGGTGGATACCCGCCAGGTACCCGAAAGAACCCACGACCGCATGGCATGCCCCCGTTCTCGCACATCCTCAATGACAACGAGGTCGCTGCCGCGGTCACGTATATCCGCGTTGCTTGGGGCAATAACGGCACCCCAGTGAATCCAAGCCAGGTGAACGATTTGCGCAGACTCTTACCGGAATAGGCCATGCAGACTCCTTACGAAGACGACGAAGCCGAGCAACGAAGAATAGACGAGATTGTCGCGCGCGGACCCTCAGGGGCTTTTGCTGTGGCTGGCGTTGCCACCTTCATCGTCACAGCAATTTTCTATCTCTTTTACGTGTTTGTTTATTTGCCTCGGGGCGCAGTGCAATGACACCACCGACTCAACCTGGACCGTCCTCTGACACACACCATCTCTCGGAGAGCGTTGCAAATGCTGCAGAACGTCGGTGGGCAATCATCGTCGTCCTCATCATTGCTTCACTCTTGGCGATGATGATTTTCACTGGGCTACACTGGGCTGCAATGCCACCGTCTCGAGTGGAAAGCGTCGACGTAAAAACGCTGCATATCAAGGGCGAGTTCGTCGAAAGCAACCTCGGCACCGCACTTGAAAATGATGGCCGTGTGGTCGTACGCCTCATCGCGCAGCAGTACTCGTTCTCTCCGCAGTGCATCGTAGTCCCGGCAGGCCAACCTGTTACCTTCCGCGGCACGAGCACCGATGCAATTCACGGGTTTGTCGTTGGGCGAACGAACGCGAACACTATGCTGATTCCTGGGTTCGTTTCGACGTTCACAACGAGCTTTCCTAAAGAGGGAGAGCAGTTGATGCCCTGCCATGAGTACTGCGGCATCGGGCATGAAGCGATGTGGGCTCGCGTCCAAGTCATCCCTCAAGAAGAGTTCCTCGCGAAGGTCAAAGCATCTGAAAGGCTGAACTGTGTACAACGCTAGAAAATTAGTCTTAGCCCACTTCTGGGTCGCGTTCGTAGCATTTTTTGCTGCAATCGTTCTAGGCGAATGGCAGATGTACATTCGCAGCCCTCTTCATGCTTGGGTTAACAACCCTGAGCACTACTACAGGTCTGTGACAGCACACGGCACCGTGATGGGGTACGTGCTACCAACGCTCGTCGCGATGGGGTTTGGCTACGCGATTACTGAGATTACGCTAAAGCGCCCTTTGATAGGGCTACGGTGGGCCTGGATTGGCTTCTGGCTCGTTATCGTAGGTACGTTAATGGCTGCTGCAACCACAGCATCAGGCAAGTCGTCAGTGCTCTACACGTTCTATCCGCCGATGATTGCGAGCCCGTTCTACTACCTTGGCATCGTTCTCGTTGTCGTCGGCTCCTGGATTTGGGTCGCACTCATGTCCATCAATTTACGGGCTTGGAAAAAATCAAATCCTGGCGAGACCGTACCACTGGCGATGTACGGCAACGTCGCGGGTGCGTATCTCTGGGCGTGGACATCGGTAGGTGCCGCTAGCGAAATCTTGATTCTCGTGCTGCCGGCCTCGCTTGGGCTGACTGACACCATCAATGCTGGCCTAGCCCGTGTCCTGTTCTCGTGGACGCTGCACGCTATCGTCTACTTCTGGCTCATGCCTGCCTACATCGTGTTTTACACAATGTTCCCGCGTGCGATTGGCGGCCGGTTGTACAGCGACACCATGGGCCGTGTTGCGTTCGCGCTGTTCCTTGTGTTCTCCATGCCAATCGGTATCCACCACCTATTCGCTGACCCGCAGGTAGGTTCGGGCTTCAAGTTCGTGCACGCAGCAATGACGGCTATGGTCTCGATTCCCACTCTCCTGACAGTTTTCACTATTGTGGCTACTGCAGAAGTGGTCGGGCGCCTGCGCGGTGGGATGGGACCGTTTGGTTGGGTCAAGTCTCTGCCATGGTCCAACCCAATGATGTTGGCTGTGACCTACGCGTTCATCATGCTTGGCTTTGGCGGTGCTGGTGGACTCATCAACATGAGCTACCAGTTGAACGAGACCGTCCACAACACCCAATGGGTGACGGGGCACTTCCACCTGATTTTCGCCGGCGCCATAGTGAGCATGTATTTCATGGCTGCGTACGAACTCTGGCCGCAGCTGCGTAACTCTGCGCCATTGTCTGTGTCGCTCATAAGGACGCAGCTCACCCTTTGGTTCGTCGGCATGATGGTCCTGACCATGCCCTGGCACCTAGTTGGCCTGCTCGGCGCTCCTCGCCGCATGGCTTACTACGATTACACACACCCTGCGCTCAGCCCACAAGCAATCACTGTAACCATCTCGACTATTGGCGGTCTGCTGCTTGTGATTTCTGCCGCCCTATTCCTCTACATCTTGGCCTTCGCGAAAAAGGAGTCTGCACCAGTTCCTCCCTTCTTCTTCAGTAAGGCAGTACATCCCCATGCTAAGACTCCTCGAGCCCTAAACAGCTTTGGCCTGTGGGTGGCGATGATGATTGCTCTCACCGTGGTCAACTATGGGTACCCAATCGCACAGCTGGCTGCAACGCCCAATGCATATGTGCCTGTTATACCGATTGGAGAACGCTAATGCGTGAACATGACTCTTCCGCACAAACCAACCGGCTTGCTCGAGCGAGCGTTCTCGGACTTATCGCACTCACTCTATTTTCGTTGTTGGTTGCGTTCGTCTGGCTCCCATCCGCGCAACGCGACTATCGCGCGGCTGGTATCTGGGACAGCATTTGCCGTGCAGCTGGTGTTCCGACATCGTGGACAAACTCAAGCGGTGAGCGCGCCGGGCCAGTCGTCGCTACAAACGTTGTGCTGTTACCAGAGATGGCTAAACAAGCTCCATCTGACTCCGTCGGCCGCGGCGCGACGTTAGCCCTCAACTGCACGATGTGTCATGGTGCGCAGGGCCTTAGTAGGTCTGATGCGCCTAACCTGGCTGGCCAGTATCCTGAGGTAGTTAGTAAGCAGCTTGCGGACTATAAGAGTGGCAAGCGCGTCAACCCTATCATGACTGCTCTAGCCCAGAACTTATCTGAGCAGAACATCAAGGACCTGTCCGCTTATTACGCTAGCCTTCCTAAGGCCCGAACTGCGCCAACGACCTACGACGAGACGCTGCCTGCTCTTGTCCGCAACGGCGACCCTATGAGAAACATCGCACCCTGTATCTCGTGCCATGGCGGAGTTGACCAGAAGCTTGGAGCCCCATGGCTCGAAGGCATGCCAAAGGAGTACCTCGTCCAGCAGCTAACGCTCTTTAAAAATGGCGAGCGGAAAAATGATGGCGAACTTCAGATGCGCAATGTTGCGAGAGCGATGACACCCCAGGAAATCGATGCAGTAGCGATGTTCTATGCTCGCAAGGCCGCCCCAAGCCATGACTGAATGCCAAATGTTAGAATTAACGAGGGACTGACATATCTTGGGCTCTGCTTATTATGTCGTAAAGTTCAGTAAGCTCCGCTTCGCTCCTAAAGTAAGCATACAGCTCATCAATGGTGAAGCAATACAGTGCCCACAAGAGACATCCTTCCTGACCTACCAGTCGACGAACATGACTTTAAGATATAGGGTTCGCAACGGTTAAATAAGATTTTTGTTGAAAGGCTCTCATGCTGAAATACATGCAATCAATAACGAACGATGAGAAAAAGTACCACAGGGTCACAGTAGCCCTTGGATGCGTCATGTTCGTGGCTATGGCCGCGCTAACCGCGGTCACAGTGGTAGTCCAGCGCTAGAGGCCAAGTGCTGTCTGCGCATTTTATCGATTCACCTAGGCCTTTAGTACACGCATCTCGAACAAGACCCGACGCTGAGCACAGTGGACTGCGACAACGACGTGTGACGAGACTCTACCGGTCCTAGTCCGCAACGGGGACCCGATGCGGAACATTGCCCCTTGCATCTCGTGTCATGGTGGGGTCGACCAGAAGCTAGGGGCGCCATGGTTGGAAGGTATGCCAAAGCCGTACTTGGTACAGCAGCTGAATCTATTCAAGACAGGAGAGCGCAAAAATGATGGCGAACTCCAGATGCGGAACGTTGCTCGTGGGATGACTGCTGAGGAAATTGATTTGGTTGCAGCGTTCTACGCTCGCAAAGCCGCCCCAAGTCACGACTAGTCTCGACTAGCGGATAAACATTCATTCATGTTCACGTTGCTCCTCGAGCAAAGATGGACTAAAGCATTACCCGTAGTACTCGCTAGTAGCTTACTATCGCTAGCTAGTAGCGAACTGCCGTGTTACTGAAGTACGGCTAAGAGTCACGTAGCCTTGAGTTCTAACTATTCTGCCTGCCCTCCAGGACACTCGATAAGTGCCACCCTCCTGAAGTCCCTTTTCCGAGGCTTCTAATCTGCTCTTCCGTTATTCGTCGTGCATTTCAATAACTAGTAGATTCATCACGCTTTATGTTGATTTATCTCATCTTTAACTAACAAATACAAGGCAGCAGTCGATATCTCTTCAAAGATTATCTGGGGTACACTGCACTCCGCAGCATGTCCAACAAAAACTCAAACATGAAACAATTACAACATGCCATGAATAGATTTTCACGTAGAACTTATTATTGCCCTTACGCATAATTAGTTCATCGAAGAAAATTTTGGACTTTTCATAATCTCTTCGACCACTTTTCCAACATCACTTGGCTTAACGAAATGATATTTAAAACCAGAGGCCAGAGATTTTTCTCGATAAGCTCTGTCCCCATAAGCTGAGAAAGCCAAAAATGTTGCCTTTTGATTCTTTTCTCGTTTGCGTAAGACTTCAACAAGTTCATAACCATTCATGTCTGGAAGACCAATGTCTAGGACAAAAAAATCAAAGCTAGCCTTCTCAGAAATTAACAATGCTTCAGAAGGGTGATAGACGGTTTCAACCCGACAACCTATGTTTTCCAACAACATAGACATTGTGTCTGCCAAGTCCATATTGTCATCCACAACTAAAACATATGGAGGTCTTATTTGTTGGCATTCGTCATCAAAATTATTAAACGATTGTTTCATGGTGGCTCGTATTCACTCTTCACCTACATCATGGCTTCAAGCTTTCTCATCTTTGAATTATTAGATTACACATCTAAATCTATTTACAATATTATTGTATCAGAATGGAGCTTGCACACTTAATCATGAAGTAGGTTTGTCGCTGCCAGAAGAGTAGGGAAACGACTACACCAATATATTGCCGTCAGATATGTCTTTTAGTTTCGCAGTAGGAATCTTCGCTGAACATCAAAGGAAGCTTATGACTAAAAGTGATGGCGAGCAAAGTATTAGTACTCAGGATAACCGTGTCGACTTATTTGTTCGTCTAAAAGAAGAAATACTGAATGAGTGGCAAGCTCAAGTACGTGTAAGGATAGCTGCCGCTGCTGAGCTCAACGATGCGGTCCTGATGGACACGATACATTTATTTTATGACAACATAATAGAGTCGTTGTCGATAGCTGATTCACGACCGTTTGCTACTGCTGGCACGAACATTTCTTACGTTCATGGTCGGGAGCGCGCGGGTGGAACTGACTTCATGATTTCAAACGTTGTGCAAGAGCTGCACATATTAAAGCGTTTGATTTTGGAAATGACATTTCGAGAAGGAATTCATCTTACTCATGCAGAAATCGAGATTTTAGACGAATCCTTCAATAGAGGAATTTCTGAAGCAAGTGATGGATATGTTAAGCGGCAACGTGAAAATTATGACATATTCGTTGCTGGAATATCGCATGACATTCGCAATCCTATCCAAGCAGCTTTGAGTTCTGCTCAATTAATTCAAATGCGCACGACTGAACCGGCAACAGCTGACCTCACTAAACGAGTTTGCAATAAACTCAAAGAAGTCGGAAAAATGGTTGAGTCTTTGTTAGACGCAGCCTCGCTCAGCAACCGCGTACTACAAACCATATCGATAATCGAATTCGATATGCTTGAATTGGTCAAAGAGGCCGCCGAGGACTTAATCAATAACCAGATAATTATCGAAGGTTGTTCTGCCGTCGGATTCTGGTCCCGAGACCAGATGAAGCGAGTTTTGGAAAATCTACTATCAAATGCTGAAAAATATGGCGTTCCAAATGGCGAAATTAAAGTATCTATTCAAATTAAAGAGTATCGCCTCTCGCTTTCAGTTCACAACTATGGCCCTCCTATCCCGAAAGAGCGACAAACAGATATCTTTGCTACCTTTCAGCGTTGGCATGAAGGCGATATTAAAGGATGGGGATTAGGTCTCTCGATGGCTCGCACCATCGTTGAAGGTC
>Ga0265798_10000434_pt1 | contig 72179 bp, 66 predicted proteins | sample P3T30metagenome_FD_192430 | JGI IMG/M metagenome (GOLD analysis project Ga0265798, IMG submission 192430) | Plant litter microbial communities from East Loma Ridge, Irvine, California - P3 T30 | ecosystem: Environmental > Terrestrial > Plant litter > Unclassified | place: USA: California... | reverse complement strand
GCCGCTGTATTGTTTGGTTTCGCTGGTTTGGCCGAAATCAGTAAGGATTGGATTGATCGAGCCTTGAAGCGCCTCGTCCCGGCGACGGATCCTCTTTTTTACCGCATCGTATGTTCCCATCTCCCTCAATCTTTCGAATTGCCAGTGCAAATTGAATACAACCGTGCAGTAGGGCGCCTGGCGGGCGAACCTGGAGCTTTTAGGATGCATTCCGATAATGTAAAACGCCTTTCCCTTCAGGCTGAAGCTGAAATTAGGATCTTCCGGGTCGTCGCTGACGTTCGGATCCCATGTTGCGTCGTCAGCATCGTGCAGTTTTTGCAGGAAGTTCCACAGTGCTTTCTCGAATTCGAGCTCGGTCTGGAAATCGTTTTTCGTAAAGCAGACGATCAGCGATTCGAATTTGTTGGAAGTGAAATCATAGTTTTCAAGGTAGTTTTCTATGTCCGATAAGATCGGATTGATCACCTCGTCGGATTCGATGTCGTCGTATGCCTTCAGTTGAAAATTATCCATCTGGAAGACGGTGTTCGCCATTATGCATGGATGTCCTTGCGTCACTACAAAATCCTTGAATTCGGCAATAATGTTGTTTTGTGTCAATGTGTTCATGATAGTCTTACTTCATTGCCAATTCACTGATTACAGGAGGAACCGACTTTATTTACGATTGTAAAACTACTTTTTGGACGGCGCTAAAATATTATATAATTGGTTAGATAAGTTACAAGTAAATGCTTTTGGTGGGGATGGTTTGGGGATTTGAGAGGATGACATCCTTTTCAATTACTGATGTAAATTTCTAATTTGGAATTTCAGATGAATAGTGTTCGAATGAACCAACCTTTAAACTTTAGGTGTCGTTTAAAAAACATCGATACCGCAGATGGATTGTCTGCGACAATTCATTGAGAGGCTAGAATTACTTACGGTGATTTCTTGAGAGCCTTCACATTTCCATGCGCCTGCTTACGAAAGCGGAAATAATTTGTAACGGAAGGATGGGATTACCTGCGGTGATCCCTGGAGGGCGTCTGTCAAGGAAAATGCGCCGCCAGAAAAAGGCGGCTACCATTTTTAGTTTTCGCCAGCTTACGAAAGGCGAAAAGCCTTTCGACACCGTCGGAAACTAAAAATGCGCTTCTTTTCAAGAAGCGCATTTTCCTTGCAGAGAGGATGGGATTCGAACCCACGATGCAGTTGCCCACATACAAACTTTCCAGGCTTGCTCCTTCAACCACTCGGACACCTCTCTATTTTGCGAGTGCAAAGAAAGTAAAAAATTATGTGGTAATGAAATTAATGTTTGCTTTTACGTCATTTCTCCGCGGAGCGAGGTTTCGTAGACGGTGCGGAATACGCCGGGAGCGACGTTCTGGCCCAGCAGGTACATCAGTTTGGTGATGGCGGCTTCAGTAGTGAGGTCCTTGCCGGAAATGACGCCGATCTTTTTAAGTTGCGTACTCGTTTCATATTGCCCCATACTCACGCTTCCGCCGGAACATTGCGTCACGTTTACAATGTGGAGTCCCTTTTTTATCGCATTCTGCAGAGCCGAGACGAACCACTTTTCCGTTGGTGCGTTGCCCGATCCGTACGTTTCCAGGACAAGACCCTTGAGGTTTGGGATGTTCAGAATGGCCGAAAGCACATCAGGGTTGATCCCAGGGAAAATCTTTAGCACGACCACATCGTCGTCCATTTCGCGATGGATCAGCAGTTTTTTGGATCCGTTGAGCGGAAACGCCGCATTTTTATCGACTTTCAGATGAACCCCGGATTCGGCCAGCGGCTCGTAATTCGGAGACATGAAGGCGTTAAAATGCTCGGCGTTGATTTTCGTCGTACGATTCCCGCGATAGAGCTTGTATTCAAAATAAAGGCAGACTTCGGAAATAAGCGGCTTGCCCTTTTCACGCATCGACGCGATCTGGATGGCCGTGATCAGGTTCTCCTTGGCATCGGTGCGCAAATCGCCTATCGGAAGCTGTGAACCCGTAAATACCACGGGTTTGCTCAAATGTTCAAGCATAAAACTCAACGCCGATGCCGAATAACTCATCGTATCCGACCCGTGCAAAATCACGAAACCGTCACACGAATCGTAGTGGTTTTCGATGATGTCGACCATCTTCACCCATTTGTCGGGTTTCATGTTCGACGAATCGATCGGCTTATCGAACGACATCGTTTCAATTTCGCAATCGAGCAGTTTGAGCTCGGGGATCTTCTGTAAAAGCTTCGAAAAGTTGAAGGCTTTAAGCGCGCCGGTCCTGAAATCCTTGACCATTCCAATCGTGCCGCCCGTGTAGATCAGCAGGATTTTGGGCTTAGACGGCATCAGCGTACTTCAATTTATTGACGACCGGATTCGCGTACATTGCCAGAAAACCTTCCAAAACCACGGGATTGTCCTCGTCTATCCTGATTTCAAGACGGCGCTCGAACAACTCCTTTTCCTTTTCGGTATAGCGGTCGGAATAGGCATCGGTTTTATGCAGCAGATCGTAGGCGATGAAGTTCGTCGGCCACAATTTATATCCCTGGATCACGGCGTCGTCGATGACCTGTGTGAGTGCCTGGATTTGCTTTTGGGTATTGTCGAATTCGGATTTTACAGCATCGATCTCGTCGGAAATCACGTCGCCCACGTGAATGTGGATGCGTTTCTTCTGACCCATGATCCCCGACAAAAGCGTCAGGAAATCCTCGTTCTTTTCCTTAATGTACTTTTCGTTGTTGGCTTCGGCAAGCAAACGCGGCATTTTCAAGGCGTCTGTCGGATCGTATTCATACGATATCGATATCGGAACAATCCGGATTTTTTTGAAATAATCCATCAGATTCTCTTCGTTAGAACCCATCGCCAGCATCTTCAGGACACCTTGCTGCGTCTGATCGTTCCCGTCCTTGGTACGGCCTTCGCGCTGGGCAATCCAGACGGAACGGTTTTCGCGCCTGAGCAATCGTCCGATATATTCAGACAAATCCTTCGAAGCCTGCAACAACTCGCGCGGCGGCAGATTCCGTTGCACGAGAAAGTTCCGGTTAAGCCGGGAAAGCACCTGAAGAAACGCCTTTTGGACCAGATTGTCGCCGATTGCAGAAGCCGTCATGATCAGGCCGTGCTCGAACAAAGCACAGTTTAGCAAAGACGTATCGAGGATGATATCGCGGTGGTTCGATATAAAAAGATAGGCCGTATTCGGATCCAGTTTTTCGAATCCGCTTGTCGTCATGCCTTCCGAGCTGCGTTCCAAAACTTGTTGCAGCGACTGGTAAATGAAATTGCACTGGAAATCTCGAATCGAATGCGTATGCTCCAGTTGCGACATCCAGGTTTCTTCGGGCTGATCGGGAAATGTGAAGTTCATAAGCGCCTTCATCATCGGATGGTTGGCAACCGATTTCAGGGCGGCGTTCACTTCGGCGTCGTAATAAGGCCGGATAGAATCGAATTTTGGCATTGGCGCTTGTTTACTTGCAAAAAAACGAAATTTAATTCGAAGTTTTGTTAGGTTTTACTTAAATGCCGTACACGTTTTTTGAATTTTCAGTAGTGATCCGCGCAATTTCTTCTAACGGAAGATCATAAAGTTCAGACAGCTTTTTAGCTACATTGACGATGTAGGCGCTTTCGTTCCTTTTTCCGCGGAACGGAGCCGGCGCAAGATAGGGCGAATCGGTTTCGAGGACGATGTTTTCGATCGGAATCTGAGAAAGAAACTGGTCGATTTTGCCGTTTTTAAATGTTGCGACACCTCCTATACCTAGCTTCAAATTCAGAGAAACAGCTTGTTCAGCCTGTTCCTGATTTCCTGTAAAGCAATGAAATATCCCGAAAAGATCGCTTGATTTTTCACTTTCCAGAATCTCGAAAATTTCGTCGAACGATTCACGTCCGTGGATGTTGATCGGAAGCTTATATTGCTTTGCCAGGCTGATCTGACGGCGGAATGCTTCTTTCTGGATTTCCAGCGTCGATTTATCCCAATACAGATCGATCCCGATTTCGCCGACCGCGTAAAACTTATGTTTGGCCAGTTCCGATTCGACGAACGCTAGTTCGGTTTCCCAGGTTTCAGGCTTTACGTAAACCGGATGCAGCCCCATCATCAGGAAAACGTTGTTCGGATAACGGGCTTCCATGGCGTACATTTTATCGGTATAGGACGAATCGATCGACGGCACAAACATCCGCGTAACGCCGGCATCAAAGGCGCGTTGCATCATTTCGCTTCTGTCGTCGGAAAATTCTTCGCTGTAAATATGGGTATGGGTGTCGGTAAGAATCATGTTGCAAAGGTAGCCCGACTTCGGAATTTTTCCTAAAGACGCAACCGAATTCACTATTCTTGCATCCGATAACAAACCTGTACCATGTTCGCATCTATTACGAGAATCCTCCTGCTGATTACGTTTTTCTCCCTCGGCTCCTGTTCGACGATCCTGAAATCGAAAACGTATCGGATGCATGTCCGGTCAGACATTCCAAACGCCAAAGCCAAAGTTTACGACAGTATTTACACGCTTCCGACGAAGATCGAAGTCAGGCGCTCCAAAGAAAACCTGGACATCACGCTGATCGCCGACACGCTGACGCGGACGTATACGGTAAGGCCGTCTGTCAGCCCGACCTTCTTATATCTGAACCTTGTCGGCATGCACTTCGCCCCGTTGAATTACGCCGTCGATTTCACGAACGACAAGCGGTTTTACTACGGCCGCAAGCACAAACTGAACGCAAAGGACACGACATTCCTCATCGATACGCCCATCCGGAAGACGTGGTCGGGATTCGCCTCGACTAAATATCCACGCAAAAAAGGTGATTGGAGAATCAACGTTTCGATTCCTTACATCAACACGTTTTCATTTAGTCCGAAGGATTTCGGGACCAAGAACAATACGGGTTTTTGGGGCATTTCCCTTGGAGCCGATTACTTTTATAAGCCTGACAAGTTCTTAAATGCGCGCATCGCAACGGCCATCGATTTTTTTGTGCCTGTTCCAGCCGCAGTCAGCCAGGATGACATCAGGGAGGACCTAAAGACGCGTTTTATTGAATTTACCGACAATTTTAAGTTCGGCAGGATCAGCCTCGGATACGGACTAAATTACAGCCTCAATACCTGGAAATACACGGATGAATCTGACGCGGACGACGTTATACGGATCAGAAGACAAAGCGGTGGGCTTGGCATCAGCGGGAATGCGTATGTTCAGATCAGCAGGAGCTTTTATTTAGGAGCGTTTTATCGGCCGACATTACTCAGGGTATCCCCAAAAACCGAATTGAAATACGAGCATCTGATAAGCGTTGAGCTCATGTTTAAGATTCCGATAAAGAACAACAAGATAAAATCGGTTTTTTAACAGCCACAGATCAAACCTTACCAACTAATTAAGAGTAGTTCTCGTAGGAAATCACTTATTTTGAGAATCACTCGATCGCTATGGAAATTGCCGCTATTCTTAAGAATCAGGATTACAAAAAGATAAAATTCAAGATTTCACGTACGAATCATTTGCTTTTATCGGCCTATATAAACGGCGTCAAAGGCGATTTTATTTTGGACACAGGTGCTTCGAACAGCTGCGTCGGATTTGACGAAACTGAACTCTTCCATCTGAAAACCGAAAACTCAAAGACCATGGCCGCAGGAGCCGGTGCGATCGATATGTTCACGAAAGCCGCCCATAAAAACCTGCTTAAGATCGGGCATTGGACGTATGACGATTTCAATCTTGTCGTTTTTGACCTGTCGCACGTGAACATGGCGTTAGAGCAACACAAGGCGAAGCGCGTTCAGGGCATTATCGGCGCGGATGTTCTGATTCGCGGGAAAGCGATTATCGATTATGAGAGCCAGTATCTGTATTTGAAAAGGAACGTTTGATTGCAAACAACACATTATCTTAGGGATAATCTTCTTTAAGCTGTTCTTTATTAAACACTTCCTGATCATGAGAAGATATTCCATCCTCCTGGCTTTGGCATTTTTGTCGGCTTGTTCCGATTCTACTAGTCCCGATGCGATTCCCGCAGACTGTCTAACGGGAACACTGCTCAACGGCATAATCGCTTTTTATCCCTTCAGTAACGGGTCATTAAGCGATGAGTCAGGCAACGGCTACAATCTGATAAATCCTACTGCCGCGGCTCCCGGACCCGACCGATCAGGAAATCCCGGCTGCGCCTACCAATTCAACGAGGCCAGCGATGACTATCTTACGTTTGTGAACCCGTCATTCCTGAACGATCTCCCAAGCAATTTTACAATTTCATTCTGGTTCAAATCGCATGAAGAAACCAACGATTTGGCGATACTTTTGAGCCGTGGAACTGAAACTATTTGCACAAACACCACAGGTCAATGGTCAGTCCAGTTTATTAACCGGAGTTTGATATTTGGCGCGAACGGTTACATAACCGCAACAATGTACGAACCTCAACAATGGCATCACGTGGTCGTTTCCTCAACAAATTCCAGCGTAAGCCTCTTTCTGGATGGGACGGAATTAACTAACGGAAATCCTTATTGCACAACTCCCGATCCAACTCAAAACTCAGGAGATTTTTATATCGGGAAGTTTCTGGACGGCCTTATCGACGACATAATAATCTATGATCGCTCTTTGACTGCCAGCGAGATATCGCAACTTCAAAACCTCGCTCCCTGCTGTAATTAAAAGAGTAACTGGCAACAAAAAACCCGCTCGAATTTCGCAGCGGGTTTTTCAAATATGAACTAAATAGAAATCTACAATTCAAGCGCTTTTTTGGCGTCTCCGCCCATCAAAAGCTCAACCGGACTTTCCAATCCTTCTTTAACGGCAACCAGGAATCCGACAGATTCGCGTCCGTCGATAATACGGTGATCGTAAGACAATGCCACGTACATCATCGGGTGGATCTCAACCTGTCCGTTAACGGCGATCGGACGCTCGATAATGTTGTGCATCCCCAAAATCCCCGATTGTGGCGGGTTAATGATCGGCGTGGACAACATCGATCCGAAAACACCTCCATTTGTGATCGTGAACGTTCCGCCGGTCATATCGTCAACGGTGATCTGTCCGTCGCGGGCACGCAACGCAAGACGTTTAATCTCAGATTCTATCCCGCGGAACGAAAGCACTTCGGCATTTCTCACAACCGGGACCATCAAACCTTTCGGACCAGAGACCGCGATCGAAATATCGGCGAAATCATAGGCGATTTTCTGGTCGCCGTCGATCATGGAATTTACATCGGGGAACAATTGCAAGGCACGCGTCACCGCTTTGGTGAAGAACGACATATAACCCAGAGTCACGCCTCCGTGCTTGGCTTTGAACGCGTCCTTGAACTCGTTGCGCACTTTGTTGATAGGCGTCATGTTGACTTCATTGAACGTCGTAAGCATGGCCGTTTCATTCTTGGCGGATACCAATCTTTCAGCAACTTTGCGACGCAACATCGACAATTTCGTGCGCTGCGACCCGCGGTTTCCTCCTGTTGGAGTTCCCATCGACGGTTTGGCGTTTACGGCATCGTCCTTCGTGATACGGCCGTCTTTTCCAGTACCGGAAATCGAGCCTGCATCGATATTTTTCTCATCGAGGATTTTCTTTGCAGCCGGAGAGGCGGAACCTGTGGCGTAGGTTGTGGCGGGAGTTGCAGTTGCAGGTGCAGATGCAGATGCAGTTGCAGATGCAGTTGCAGGAGCAGTTGCAGTTGCAGGAGCAGTTGCAGCGGCAGGAGCAGGAGCAGCTTTTGGAGCTTCTTGTGCTTTTGGAGCAGACCCCCCTTCAGGCTTGGCAGCATCCGTGTCGATAAGGCAAACTACCTGCCCTACTTTGACCGCATCGCCTTCTTCAGCTTTGAGCGTAATGATTCCCGCAGCTTCAGCAGGCAATTCAAGCGTCGCCTTGTCTGAATCAACTTCAGCGATGGCCTGGTCTTTCTCGACGTAATCGCCGTCTTTCACTAACCAGGTTGCGATTTCCACTTCGGTAATCGATTCGCCCGGCGAAGGAACTTTCATTTCTAAAATCATCGATATAGAATTTTATGTTGTTTTTTTGGTTTAATGTTTACGTTTTAAAGTTACCGCGACAACCTTGAACGTTAAACCTTAAACTTCGAACTTTTAATTAAACAAATTTTTGTCGAACACCATCGCGATGGCAGCGGCGTGACGTTTCTTCGAGCGTGCGTAACTACCGGCGGCCGGCGCGCTGTATGCTTTCAACGAAGCGACGCGCAACCTGACCAGGTCGAAATTCATTAGCATATAGCTGTAAGCACCCATATTTCTCGGTTCTTCCTGTGCCCAGACGTAATCGTCGGCGTTCGGATAAGAGGCGATAATTTCCTTGAGTTGCTCGACCGGAAGCGGGAACAATTGTTCAATCCGGATCAAAGCTACATCCTTACGTCCGAGATTTTCGCGCTCGGCAAGCAAATCGTAATAGAATTTACCCGTACAGAAAACAAGCGTCTTCACGTCGTGCTTGTTCACGGTCGTATCGTCAAACGTTTCATGGAAATGCCCGAAAGCCAGATCGTCCTGTGTGGAAATTACAAGCGGATGGCGCAGCAAACTCTTTGGCGTAAACACGATAAGCGGCTTGCGGAACGTGGTCTTCATCTGACGGCGCAGCAAATGATAAAAGTTGGCCGGAGTCGTAACATCGGCGACATACATATTTTCGTTGGCACATTGCTGAAGGTAGCGTTCCATGCGCGCAGACGAGTGTTCCGCGCCCTGACCCTCATATCCGTGAGGTAACAGCATTACAAGACCGTTCTGGTTGTTCCATTTGTCTTCGGCCGCGGAAATATACTGGTCGATCATGATTTGCGCACCATTCGAGAAATCCCCGAATTGCGCCTCCCAGATCGTAAGCGTTTTAGGACTTGCCAGGGCATATCCGTAGTCAAACCCTACGACGCCGTATTCGCTCAAAAGCGAGTTGAACACGTTGAATTTGCCTTTACCTTCCTTGAGGTTTTGCAGCAGGATCACTTCCTCTTCGGAGTCTTCGACCTTCACGACGGCATGCCTGTGTGAGAACGTGCCGCGCTCGACGTCCTGTCCTGAGATGCGGACATCGTACCCTTCGGAAATAAGCGTTCCGTAGGCGAGCAATTCGCCCATCGCCCAATCGAGCTTGTTGTTTTCCCACATCGACTTGCGATCGGAGATGAGCTTCGTGATCTTATTGATGAATTTCTTATCGGATGGAAGTTCCGTAATTTGTTTTGCGATTTCCGTCAAGGCAGATTTGTCGAAAGTCGTATCGACATGTTCGAGCATTTCAGCCTGGCTCGCCTGATGAAAACCTTGCCATTCGTTCTGCATGAACGGCGTGATGATCGTCAGGTCTTTCTTGCGTGAAGCTTCAAGGTTTTCCTCGAGCAACGCTTTGTATTTTTCTTCGAGGCCTTTCACGTAGTTGCCGTCGATGATGCCATCGGCGAGCAATTGTTCTGCGTAAATGTCCCTCGGATTCTTGTGTTTTGCGAGTGCTTTGTACAATTTCGGTTGGGTAAAACGCGGCTCGTCACCTTCGTTGTGTCCGTATTTACGGTATCCGAGAAGGTCGATGAAAACGTCGCTCCCGAATTTCATGCGGTAATCCAACGCAAAAGTCATGGCGTGGACAACGGCTTCAGTATCGTCGGCGTTAACGTGAAGGACAGGCGAAAGCGTGACTTTCGCGATATCCGTACAATAGGTAGACGAACGCGCATCGAGATAATTCGTCGTAAAACCGACCTGGTTGTTGATCACGATATGGATCGTACCCGCCGTTTTATATCCGTCAAGGTTCGCCATCTGAACGATCTCATATACGATGCCCTGGCCTGCGATTGCAGCGTCACCGTGGACGGCAATCGGAAGCACTTTGGATGCGTCGTTCGGGAAATAATGATCCTGCTTGGCACGCGTGATCCCTTCGATAACCGCTCCAACCGTTTCAAGATGGGACGGGTTCGGCGCAAGGTTGATGTTGATCGATTTGCCGGTTTGCGTGCGGCGGTCGGCAGTGAGTCCGAGGTGGTATTTCACGTCTCCGTCAAACAACGCATCGTCGTCGTAATCCTTACCGTCGAATTCCGAAAAAATATCCTGAGTCGGCTTACCGAAAATATTCGCAAGCACGTTCAGGCGTCCACGGTGGGCCATTCCCATCACGAATTGCTCGACACCTTGTTCGGCCGCAGCCTCGATAAGCGCGTCAACTCCGGGAATAAGCGATTCTCCGCCTTCGAGCGAGAACCGTTTTTGTCCGACGTATTTCGTATGGAGGAAATTCTCGAAAGAAACTGCCTCGTTCAGTTTTGATAATATGTGTTTTTTCTGATCTGCCGAAAACTTAGGACGGTTGTCGTTAACCCCGATGCGTTCCTGGATCCACGTGCGGATTTCCGGATCGCGGATGTACATGTACTCGACGCCGATCGACTGGCAGTAAATGCGGTTCAGGTGCTTCAGGATATTCTCAAGCGAGGTCGGTTCCAGATACATGACTTTTGCCGCATCGAACGTCGTCTGCAAATCCACATCGGACAACCCGAAATTCGAAAGGTCGAGAGATGGCGAAAAAACGCGTCTTTCGCGAACCGGATTCGTCTTGGTGAACAAATGTCCGCGGGTACGATATCCGTCGATGAGCTTCAGGACGTTGAACTCTTTCTGGAGCTTATCTGAAATATGCGTGAAATCCTGGTTCGATACAGCGGCAGACGCCATTTCCTGCACCGGGCTTACGCCTCCGTACGATGATGACCCGAAATCGTAACCCTGGAAAAAGCTTCTCCAGCTAGGTTCGATACTGTCGGGATTCTCGAGATATTGGTCGTAAAGATCGGCGAAGAATTCGGTGTGCGCTGCGTTCAGGAATGAAAACCTATCCATAATTTTTGGAATGTGACTACGTTTTGAGAATAGTTTCGCAAAAGTACGATAATTGGCTAAATGTGTATGCTTTTTTAGATACTTTTATGGTTATTGAAAAATGCCCCGGAATCCTATGAAATTCGCTGTTCCCGTTCGGTTTAGAGTTATTGCGGCCGCCTTTTGCGTTTTGGCCTCAATCGATGTAATGTCGCAGGATTCGACGTATGTCGGAAATGCGAAAAACCCGTCTGAATTCTGGCGTCACGTACAGGTCGGAGGCGGCCTGGGCCTTGGCTTCGGCAACGGCTATACCGACATTGCCGTGGCGCCGAGCGCAATCTACAACTTCAACCAATATGTCGCGGCGGGCGTCGGCCTTACCGGAAATTACGTGCGTTTCCGCGATTACAGCTCAAGCATCGACGAATATCGTTCGTGGATCTACGGTGGAAGCCTTATCGGGCTTTTTATGCCCATCGAACAGGTGCAGCTTTCGGTCGAGCTCGAGCAATTGCGCGTCAATTCGACAATCGAGCATTTTGAGGACGGGACGATCCACAATGACTTCTGGAATACGGGATTGTTTGTCGGAGCCGGCTATCGGACGCAAAACGTGACGATCGGGATCCGCTATAACCTGCTTTACGATCCTGACAAAACGGTCTACGCCGATTCCTGGATGCCGTTCGTACGCGTCTATTTTTAGATTTTTATCTTCCCGGATTTTCTTTCAACACATCGTTCGACTTTCGACGTTCGACATTCGACATAGTCGTTCGACATTCGACATTCGACGTTCGACATCTTTAACATTTTCGGCAGAAAAACTGTAATTGCGATTCAAATCAGACGCGTAATTTCACGGTTCAATCTACACGCCATGAAAAGTTGTTACCTGCCTCTAACCCTGCTCCTGTTGGGATGTCACGCTTCGAGATCTGAAAAAGCCGGAATCGTCTATGCCGGGCACTTTGAGATCCTGGACAAAACGTCGATTGCCGAAAAATGGAATTCGATGCTCGAAAAAAACGGGTTCCGGATACATTTATCTACGTTTAAGATCCGGAAGAATTACGATGCCGTAACCGATTCGACTTACTACTATCTGTACGCCGAATCGTCGGACAACACAACCAAAGCCGCCACGCTTTTGATTCGGGAGCAGAATTATTTCTACCTCGGCAAAAAACCGGAATTTATCGTATGCTCCTGCCTGGAAGGCGCGCCGAGACAGGTCGATGGACAATGGCTGTGCGAATCGCAGACCGGAGACGAGGAATGTGAGGAAACGATTCTGGCGATGAAATGAGCGGAATATTTTTTTTAAAGTCTGTACAAATTACCTCTGAACCATTTAAAATTCGGAATAAAGTAATAACTTTGTAATTACTTTAAAACCAGAGTTATGGATGTTGCAGTAATTTCAATAGGCAATTCAAAAGGTATAAGGCTATCAAAAACACTTCTTGAAAAATATAACATAACCGATAAAGTCGAATTGATCATGGAGAAGGATTATATTATTTTAAAACCTGTTTCCGGACTAAGATCGGGTTGGGAAAGCCTGTTCAAACAAATGCACGAAAACGGGGATGACAAACTATTTGTAAACGATGTGTTTGAAGATGAAAATTTTGAGGAATGGAACTGAGCCAATATCAGATCGTGCTCGTAAATCTCGATCCTGCTGTAGGGAGCGAGATGAAAAAAACGCGGCCCTGCGTAATTATTTCCCCGAATGAGATGAACAAATTCCTGAGTACGATTATTATTGCACCGATGACAAGCAGTTCAAAGCCATATCCCACAAGGATAAAAGTCAACCATAACAAACAGGTCGGCTGGGTCGTTTTGGATCAGATCAGAACTGTCGACAGGGAAAGGATAGTGAAGATTTTAGGAAACCTGAGGAAAATTGAAATAGCTAAAACAAAACAAATTCTAAAAGAAATGCTTGTCGATTAGGCTCTCTTTGCCGGGTTTTGATTCCTCAGATTTCAGTCAAGTCGCCAATCATGAAAATTTGTTACGAAACCACACTTTCTGCCACTCGCGTTTGAGGATCAGGAAGGCAACTTGCCTCGAAAGTTCCCCGATGTCCGATCCGTCAAGGCTTTTAACGTCATTTTCGGGAACGTCGATAATGTAAAGCAGGTTCAGATATTCCGCAAACCTGTACTGGATAAGGCGGTAGATCTTTTCGTGAAGCTGGATCTTAAGCTCGTTCGGCGTCGTGCTTTTAGGAAAATCCACGGCGTCGTTCGCCAGGTTAAAATCCTTGTTCAATTGCTCGATTAGCTTGAGATACAGGCTTTCATTTTCGGCTTCGAGCAGAAGCGCATCGGTGGAAGTCGGCGCTACGAAACTCATACGCTGCGGTTCATTAGCTTTTCCCCGAACGCTCGCAGTATCGCTTTTTTGTCTGAAGAAATATCCATTTTTTCAAGAGTCGCGAAAGCTTTAAACGTATAATCGCGAATGGCTTTCCGGGTTTCGTCCGAAGCGCCGCTGGAATTGAAGATTTGTTTGACCGAGGCGATTTTGTCGGTGCTGTCGTCAGGATTTATCGAGTACAAGTGGTTCAGCTGGATTTTGTCGTCGGCGAAAGCCATTGCCTTGAGGTACAGATACGTCTTTTTGTTTTCAATAATGTCGCCTCCTACCTGTTTCCCAAAGGTCTCCGGATCGCCGAAAGCATCCAGGTAATCGTCCTGCAACTGGAACGCAACGCCAAGATTGCACCCAAAATCGTAGATGAGCTTTTTGTTTTCGTCGGATGTTTGGGCTACTATCGCGCCCATCTGCAAAGCGGCTCCTACAAGGACAGCCGTTTTATATTCGATCATTTTCAGGTATTCCGAAATCGTGACGTCATCGCGCGTTTCGAAATCGACGTCCCATTGCTGGCCTTCGCAAACCTCGATAGCGGTTTTGCTGAACAGTTTCGCCAATTCCCTGAACGTCTCCGGTTCGTACCCTTCAAAGTACCGGTAGGCCAGGATGAGCATGGCGTCGCCGGAAAGGATTCCTGTGTTCAGATTCCATTTTTCGTGAACGGTTTCATGTCCGCGCCGGAGTGGTGCGTCATCCATAATGTCGTCGTGGACAAGTGAAAAGTTATGAAACATTTCCACTGCCAAAGCTGCCGGAAGAGCCTCATGATAAGGCGCATCAAAAACCTCGGCTCCCATCAGCGTCAGGATTGGCCGCATGCGCTTTCCGCCGAGGCCGATAATGTAATCGACGGGTTCGTAAAGGCCGAGCGGTTCTTTGCGCAGATTCTGCTTCTGAAGGAACTCCGTAAAGAGATCGCGGTATTGGCTGATGGTATGCATATCCGAATTTGCCGCTAAGGTAAACCTTTGAATTCGTTCGGCAAAAGCCGCGCAAATCGACATAAGTTAAAAATTTGTGAATACGACGGAAACTATTTTGGTGTAAAAAGTTTCCGTCTTAGCTTTGCCGCAGATTTTAACCTAGACATGAAAGAGAAAATCATCAACCGGGCAACCGAAATGTTCCTGAAGTACGGCTTCAAGAGCGTGACAATGGATGATATTGCAAATGACATGGGGATTTCCAAAAAAACGATCTACAAGTATTTCATCAACAAGGAAGTGCTTGTGACCGAGTCGACCCAGTCGGTCAATTTGCAGGTCATCGATACGATATCGTCGATCGCAGCTCAAGGCTATAATGCGGTCGAGGAGAATTTTGAGATCCGCAAGATCTTCGAAGGCATATTCCAGACGGCCGACACCTCCCCTTTATACCAGCTCAAAAAACATTATCCGGAAATTTACCAACACGTTATCGATCGCGAGGAGCACGAGTGTTTTCAATACATGCGCCATAACATCGAAAGAGGGATCGGGCAGGGATATTACAGGAGTGACGTCGATGTGGAAAATTCCATGCGCTTTTACTGGACGATCATCATGCACATCAATGAAAATACAGCACTGGAAAAAGAGGCAAAAAAACTGGAATTAGCCGCCCTGATCTATCACACCCGTGCCATCGGGACAGAAAAAGGCATAGCCGAGCTCGAACGACAATTATCAATAAACACCCAATCAATATGAGAAACTTCCTAATAATAGCAATGCTTTGCGCAGGTCTCGGCGGTTTTGCTCAGGAAACAAAAAACCTGACGCTGAAGGACGCGATCAACTACGCACTTCAAAATAAATCCGATGCGAAAAAAGCAAGGCTTGACATCGAAAATGCGGGATATCAGATCCGTGAAGTACGGGCCCAGGCGCTTCCGAACATTTCGGCAAACGGAAACCTTACGTATAATCCGATCTTACAGACGAGTGCGCTTCCCGGGGAATTCTTCGGACAACCGGCGGGAACCATCGCACTTGTTCCATTCGGGCAAAAATGGAATTCGAATGCGGGAGTTTCGCTTACGCAGAATATTTTCGACATGAGCGTTTTTACAGGGCTTCAGGCCGCAAAAAGCACACGTGAATTTTATCAGATAAACGCCAACCTGACGGACGAGCAAGTCATCGAACGCGTCGCCAATGCCTACTACGAAGTTTTTGTCGCCCGCGAAAGACTGACGGTCGCCGACAGCAATTTCGTCAACAACCGGAAAGTGCTCGACATCATTAAGGGACAGTTTGACAACGGCCTGGCGAAACGCATCGACTTTGACCGGACAACGGTAAACCTGAACAACATCCAAACCTCGATCCAGCAGAGCCGCAACGCTGTTCAGTTGGCCGAAAACGCGTTGAAGTTTTATATGGGAATGCCAATCGAGACCCAAATCGTACTGGCCAGACAGGATTTCGAAGTGCAGCCGCTTACGCTGACCGAAACACCTAACGTCGAACAGCGCACCGAATTCCAATTGCTTAAAAAGCAGGAACAACTGCTGCAATTCCAGAAAAAAGCCGAGGTTGCGGCATTCTATCCGAGATTATCCCTTTCAGCGAATTATAATTATCAAGGACTTGGAAACCAGTTTCCGTGGTTTGCGAAACCGTCGGATGGCGTTTACTGGACGGACTATTCCGCTATCGGACTCAATCTGAGCATCCCGATCTTCTCCGGGTTCGGTACCCGTGCAAGAGTCGACCAGGCCGATGTTGCCATCCGCCGGCACCAGGAAGATATAAACGACCGCCGTCTTTCGCTGACGCAGGAATTTTACGATGCGTCGGCCAAACTTGAAAACAACCTGGCGACGCTTAAGAATCAGCAGGAAAACGTGAAGCTGGCCGAATCGGTGTTAGCCGATACCCAAAATAATTATTACAACGGCCTGGCTACCCTCACAGACCTGCTCGATTCCGAAAACGCCCGGACACAGGCTCAGAACAACTACAACACGGCTTTGCTCGAATACAAGCAAGCCGAAATACAGCTCATCAAATCAAAAGGAGAATTAAAGACACTAACCCAATAATTATGAAAAAGAAACTAATTTATATCGTCGTCGGAATCGCGGTCGTGGCGCTTATTGCCTACGTTTTGACGAACAACAAAGCGAAGAACGAGAACGAGCAGGCCATCGTTTCCAAGAAAAATGCAACGATCGCGGTTCGTGTCGATACAGTTGCAACCAAAGACATTACTACGGATTTCGTTTCAAACGGAACGTTCATGCCGTCCCAGGAACTTAAATTCTCTGCAGAAAATTCAGGACGTGTAGTAAAAGTATTGGTGGACGAAGGTTCGCCTGTCCGCATCGGTCAAACGCTGGCCGTGATCAAAGGCGACCGTCTTTCTGTAGACGTTACGAGTGCGCGTGCTTCATATCAAAACGCTGTCGCGGATGCGCAACGGTATGAGAACGCATTCAAATCAGGAGGCGTGACCAAACAGCAGCTCGACCAATCGAAAGTTACCCTTGCCAATGCGAAAGCACAATTGGACCAGGCGAACATCAACCTGGGCGACGCTACGATCAAATCGACGATAAACGGAATCGTGAACAAACGCATGATCGAACCGGGATCGGTCGTTTCTCCGGGCACGGAATTGTTCGAACTCGTTAACGTTTCCAAACTGAAGTTGACCGTTACCGTGGATGAAGGCCAGATTCCTTCGCTCAAATTAGGCAATACGGTCAATGTGAAGGCTAGCGTTTATCCGGACAAAAACTTCTCGGGAAAGATCACATTCATAGCTCCAAAAGCCGATGCATCCCTGAAATTCCCGGTGGAAATCGAGATCGCCAACAATCCGAACAACGAACTGAAAGCAGGGATGTACGGTACGGCTCAATTTACCCAGGCAGGCAGTAGCCAGAAACCGATTCGTGTTATCGCGCGTTCGGCCTTCGTCGGCGGTGTTAACTCCGGACAGGTTTTCGTTGTAAAAGACAGCGCTGCCACACTCAAAAAGATCACACCTGGACGTATCCTGGGAACCAACGTAGAAGTTCTCGAAGGTTTGAGCGACGGCGAGATCGTCGTAACCAGCGGACAGATCAACCTAACGAACGGCGCCAAAGTCAGCATACTGAAATAGCCTAAACCCATCTTATGAAAATAGCAGAAATATCAATAAAACGGCCTACGATCATTATCGTGCTGTTTATCATTCTCACGTTGGGCGGGCTTTTCAGCTTCTCGAACCTGAGTTATGAACTGATCCCGAAATTCGAGATCAACGTCGTGACGATCGCGACCGTTTATCCGGGAGCTTCGCCAAGCGAGGTCGAAAATACGGTTTCCCGAAAGATCGAGGATGCGGTTTCGTCACTCGAATTGGTGAAAAAAGTCGAAACGAAATCATACGAAAGCTTGTCGCTCGTCATGGTCACGCTTGAAGCGGAAGCCGATGCCGACTACTCGCTCAACGATGCCCAGCGCAAGATCAACGCCATTGAAAAAGATTTGCCGGATGATGTCGATCCGCCGTCGCTTACGAAATTCTCGATCAGCGACCTTCCCGTCATGACGTTGGGCGCGACGGCTAAAATGGATGAAGTCGCGTTCTACGATTTGCTCGACAAAAAGATCGAGCCGCTTTTGGCCCGCGTAAACGGTGTCGCACAGGTGACGCTCGTCGGCGGACAGGAGCGCGAGATCCAGGTGAGCCTCGACCAAGACAAACTCAAAGGGTACGGCTTGTCGATCCCGAACGTCCAGCAGGCGATCCTGGCTTCCAACCTTGACTTTCCGACGGGTAACATCCAGACCCGCGAAAGCAAAATGCTGATCCGCCTTTCCGGAAAATACAAAAACGTGGAAGAAATGCGCAACCTCGTTGTGTTCAACAACGCAGGTGTCCAGGTGCGCCTTGGCGATATTGCCGATGTCCAGGATTCTCAGAAAGAGGTCGAAAAGATTTCCCGCGTCAACCGTGCGAATGCCATTGCGATCCAGGTTATCAAGCAAACCGACGCGAATGCCGTTACGGTTAGTGAGGAGATCCGCGGCGTCATTTCCAAGATTGAAAAAGATTACGCCAAGGAGGGCCTCAAGCTCGAAGTGGCTAACGATACATCGGAATTTACGCTTGTCGCGGCAGACGGCGTTATACACGATTTGTTCATCGCGGTTTTCCTCGTGGCTTTCGTGATGCTGTTCTTTTTGCACTCCATCCGGAACGCATTTATCGTCATGGTATCGATTCCGGCGTCGTTGATTGCGACTTTTATCGGAATTTATCTGATGGGATACACGCTCAACCTCATGAGTTTGCTCGGGCTTTCACTTGTTGTCGGTATCCTCGTGGATGACGCGATCGTGGTTCTCGAGAATATTTACCGACACATGGAAATGGGTAAAAACCGGGCGCGTGCGGCGTATGAAGGAACCAAGGAAATCGGGTTTACGGTAACAGCGATCACGCTTGTAATCGTGGTGGTTTTCCTTCCGATCGCCGTCAGTACCGGCTTTGTCGCCAATATCATCACCCAGTTTTGCGTCACCGTCGTCATCGCGACCTTGCTGTCGTTGCTGTCTTCGTTCACGCTTATCCCTTGGCTTTCCTCGCGTTACGGAAAACTAGAGCACCTTACGGGGAAAAATTTCTTTGAACGGGTTATCCTTGGTTTTGAAAGAGGCCTGGACCGCTTTACCGATTGGGTAACGGGAATTCTACGTTGGTCACTGGCGTCGAAATGGCGGAAAATATCGTCATTGCTGATCGTACTCGTTCTGTTCTTCTCGTCCTTGTTCCTTGTCGGGGCCGGATTCATCGGCGGTGATTTCTTCCCGAAAATGGACCGCGGACAGTTCATCGTACAGCTTGAGCTTCCGAAAGATGCGTCAGTCGAGCAAAGCAACTTCATGACACAAAAAGCCGAGGAATTTATTGGCAAGCAAAAAGAAGTCACGAATATGATCACGACTGTCGGGCAATTGAGCGGCGGTTTCTCGGGATCCCAGACCACGCCTTATAAATCGGAAATCACCGTGACTCTTGTGGACCGTGGCGAGCGCGAAGACAATACGTTTATTTACGCCGCGAAAACCAAGCGGGAACTGCAAAAAATCCTTATCGGAGCACAGGTCAAGACTGTTCCAGTAAGTATCATGGGTGGTGCCGATGAAGCGCCGCTGATGCTGACGATTACCGGAAACGACAACGAAAGCGCCATGAAATTCGCGGAAGCCGCCGCCGCAGAACTCGGGAAAGTCCCGGGTGCGACAGAGATTAAACTCACATCGGAAAACGGTAGCCCGGAAGTCAATGTACAAGTTGACCGCGACAAGATGGCGGCCCTGGGATTGTCGCTGCAAACGGTCGGATTGACGATGCAGACGGCCTTCAGCGGCAACACGGACGGTAAATTCCGCGCCGGACAATATGAATACGACATCAACATCCGTTTCAACGAATTCGACCGGAACAACATCAACAACGTAAAAGACCTTGTTTTTGTAAATGACCAGGGCGAACAGGTCAAGCTGTCGCAATTTGCTACGATCACCGAGGGTTCCGGGCCTAGTTTGCTCGAAAGACGCGACAAAAGTGCATCGGTGAGTATTCAGGCGCAAACCGTCGGTAAATCCGTGCAAACGGTCGCAGCCGAATGGGAGGAGAAATTCTCGAAATTGCCTCGTGCCACGGGCGTAGATTACGTTTGGGGCGGAGACATGGAGAACGCCGCGGAAGGTTTCGGAACGCTCGGGATCGCCTTGCTGGCCGCAATTATCCTGGTTTACCTGGTAATGGTGGCGCTTTACAACAGTTTCGTGTATCCGTTCGTGGTACTGTTTTCGGTACCGCTTTCGTTTATCGGAGCCTTGTACGCACTGGCCTTGACCAACAATACGCTCAACATATTCACGATTTTGGGTGTCATTATGCTTATCGGACTCGTGTGTAAGAATGCGATCCTTCTCGTGGATTTTACAAACCACAGGAAGGAAGCCGGCGAATCGACGTACAACGCGCTGATCCAGGCGAACCACGCTCGTTTGCGACCGATCCTTATGACGACGATCGCGATGGTTTTCGGTATGGTGCCGATCGCAATGGCTTCCGGTGGTGCCGCCGAAATGAACAACGGCCTTGCCTGGGTCATCATCGGAGGTTTGATCTCGTCGCTATTCCTGACGCTTATCATCGTGCCCGTCGTGTATTCCGGATTCGACACGATCCTACGCTGGAGAAGCAAAGGCAAAAAAGAAGATGATTATGCCGAATTGATGGTCGAGGACTACACGCCGACGGAAGTCAGCGAGGATGGCTTCACGACGAAGCACTCGGTTTAAAAATAAATACCACAGTTTGAAACCGTCGGAGTTCGTTCTTCGGCGGTTTTTTTATGGCTTCAGGTCGCGTTACGTGATGGTATCCGATGGAAAAAGCAAAATTCGGACGCGAATCGCTATTCTTTTCAGCAAGAAATTTTCATCTGATATTTTATTCGGTTAAAAATATACCGGATTCGGAAAAATGCCGATTATGACGTTCTTATTTAGAATAAATAAAAATAAATGTTGGTAAAATGGAATGCGGGTTATAGTTTTGCATCCGAAAAATCAAACTCATGAAATCCAAATCACTCAAACATTTACTTTTTGCTTTGTCGCTTTTGTGCTTTGCCGCTTCAGGCTGGGCTCAGAACTCGACGATCAAAGGTCAGGTTTCATTGTCAACCTCGGTTAACGCCGACAATGTTTCGGTTACTTTAAAAAATACGCAGATCGGGACAATTACCGATGAGAACGGCGTCTATGAGATCAAAAACCTCAAAGCCGGAAATTATGTGATCCGTGTTTCGCTCGTCGGATATGGGACAAAAGAGAAAAGCATCACGCTTGCGCCGGGCTCTGAAATCGTAGAAAATTTCGAACTGGTTTCTTCAAGCGAGCAGCTTCAGGATGTAACGATTGAAAATACAAAGGCCAACAAATTCGCACGTAGAGAGAGCGTCGTGGTTTCGAAAATGCCTTTGAAGAACATCGAAAATCCGCAGGTTTACACTACGATTTCAGCGGAATTGCTGAAAGAACAAGTCGTCACGAACATAGACGACGCTTTGAAAAACGCACCGGGAATCACCCAGCTTTGGGCATCTACCGGACGCGGCGGAGACGGTGGCGGCTACTATTCACTGCGTGGATTTGCCGTTCAGCCGACTATGGTCAACGGGCTTCCAGGCCTGACGAACAGCTCGCTCGATCCTCAGAACCTGGAGCGCATCGAAGTGATCAAAGGCCCATCGGGAACGCTTTTCGGGAGCAGCCTTATTTCCTATGGCGGCCTGATCAACATCAACACAAAACGTCCTTACAATTATTTTGGCGGAGAAGTTTCCTACATCGCCGGAAGCTACGGCCTGAACAGGATCACCGCCGATATCAACACCCCGCTTGACGCCGACCACAAGATCAATTTCCGCCTGAACGCCGCTTACCACAAGGAAGACAGCTTCCAGGACGCAGGTTTCCGCAAGTCGGTTTTCGTTGCGCCGTCTTTGTCGTATGAAGTGAACGACCGCTTGTCGTTCCTTGTAAACGCCGAGATCCTGAACTGGGAATCGACGAACCAAACCATGTTGTTTTTTGACAGGGGCGCTCCTTTGCGCGTCCGCGACATGAATCAGTTCGGATATGACAACAAGCGTTCTTACACGAGCAATCAGCTTTCGATAGAAACGCCGTCTTACAATTTCCAAGGCCAGATGTTCTACAAGCTCAACAGCAAATGGACGTCTCAAACCGTCTTGTCGAGAAGTGCGGCAAAATCACGCGGTTACTATTCGTACCTGTACGAAGGTTCGCAATTCCTTCCTATTACAGAAGGCGTGACGTTTGCGCGTTATCTGAACTATCAGGATAATACCGGACAGACGACGGATATCCAGCAGAACTTCATCGGGGACTTCAACATTTTCAATATGAGGAACCGCATTGTCGTCGGTTTGGATTATTTCAACAGGACACTTACCGACAACAGTTCGGGTTACGTCCAGAACGGATTCGTTTATGTTGGGAATGCACTTGACCAGTTCAATGCTGTTCTTGGAATCACAGATCCGACGTTGTTCGTGGACGACAGCGGGGTCCTGACGAAATCTGCAACGGATGCTTTGCTTGAAAGCGCGCCTCTCAATGTTTCAAAGACAAAGCAGGAAGTGTACAGCGTTTACGCCTCGGACGTTTTGAACATTACGCCAGCCTTGTCGGTTATGCTCAGCGGACGAATCGACCGTTTCTTCAGCTATGCCGATGCGGATCAGCGCAATCCTCAGGCGCAAACGGCTTTCTCTCCTAAATTCGGCGTGGTGTATCAGCCCATTCTGGACAAGGTTTCGGTTTTCGCCAACTATATGGACGGATTTACGAACACGGCTCCGGGCGCCGACCGCATCAACGGCTTGCCAGTCCAGAGAGTTTTCGATCCGGAGCACGCCAAACAGTTCGAGTTCGGTACAAAGGTCAATCTGCTAAGCGACAAGATCACGGCTAGCCTCAGCTATTTCGATATCCGCGTAAGCGATAAGATTTACTCGGTTATCCTGCCGGATGCCGATCCAACGGATGCCATTCCGGGAGACGAAATCAACCGTCAGAACGGCGCACAAAAGAACCGCGGTTTTGAAGCAGACATCCAGGCTAACCCGTTCGAAGGACTGAACCTGACTTTCGGATACAGCTATATCGATTCGAGATTGACGGAAGGCGATCCGGATTTCGTAGGGAGACGTCCGGAAAGTGCCGGCCCGCGCAATCTTGTGAATTTGTGGGCAAGCTACAAGTTCAGCAAAGGTGCGCTTAACGGATTCGGTGCCGGATTCGGTGGAAACTACGCCGATGAAAACCGCATCATGAACCGCAATGTTGCAGGCACGTTCACGATCCCGTCTTACATGGTGCTGAATTCGTCACTTTTTTATACGAAAGAACATTTCACGCTGACGGTTAAGGTCGATAACCTGACCAACAGATCGACTTATGACGGATGGTCCACGGTTCACCCGCGCAACATGAGGGCGGTTTTAGCCGGATTGTCTTACAAGTTCTAAATAAAAATGCGTTAGTTATTGCAGGGCCTCGATTTACGTCGGGGCTTTTGCGGTAACCGGATAAAAGTAAAAAACATGATAACACTTGGCGCCTTGCTGGCTTTTTTAGGTTTTTTCGCGGGATACAATACGTCCCGGAAAGCGATTCTCGTGGGGAATTCTTCAGTTGAGGTTTGGTTCCGGAACAATTCATTAAACGCGCGCATAGCCGGGCTCTTGTTGCTGATTGCGGCGCTTCTGGTTTTGACGGTGAACAAAGGTATCGGCGCGGGAACGTTCGTGTTTTTCGTCATGCTGATGACTTTCGGAAGTCTTATCGTACTTTTGTCGCCTTTGAAAATCGTGACGATCAAATCATCCGCAATCGCGTTTGCCGTGGCATTCGCCGTCGAACTCTTAAACCTGATATAATGCCCGCAAATCCAAAATACCTGACTCCGTCGTTCTGGCCGAGATTTTCAAAAATAACCGCGGCTATCATAGGAAGTTATCTGGTTTCTATGACGTTCCATCTGATGCTTGCAACGTATCTGGATAAAAACATAGTGCTCATCACGAGCGCCTATACGGCTTTCCTGCTTTGGGTGACACTGATGATCCTGACATTCATCGCCAGAAGCGGATGGAAAGTTTGGGGAATTTACCTGCTGGCAAGCGCTATTTTAGCCGGAATCACTTACGCAGCTCACATTTAGAATTTCATGGAAAATCGCAAATACAACATATTTTTTCACCTGCACACCGTAAGCGGGATCGTCATCAGCGTCGTGCTTTTCGTGATGTTCTTCGCCGGATCGTTCTCGTTCTTCAGGGACGACATTAACAATTGGCAGCACAACAAAAAGGCAGAAAGCGATGAATATCTGTACGGGGATTTCAACAAAGCTATAAAGGTCCTGGATTCGGCTTTTGTCATGCAGGGCCGTACTTTCGAACTGAGCAGGCCGTATGCCGAGAAAATGATGGTGGCGCACATGGATCCGACGAAAGATTCGCTTGCCGACAAAAAAGCGCGTATTCACGAATATGTCTACGTCGACACCGACACCTATCGGTACAAGGATTATTACGAGGGTTATGCCTTGGGCGAATTTATCTACCGCCTGCACTTCCTGGCGCAAATCCCGTATCCGTACGGCTATTATCTTGCCGGATTTACCTCTTTGTTCTTCCTTTTTGCGATTATTACGGGCGTTCTCGTCCACTGGAAAAAGATCGTATCCAATTTTTATACGTTTCGCCCGAAGGAAAAGCTCAAGACCATGTGGACGGACGCTCACACCGCTTTAGGGATGATCGGAATGCCGTTCCAGTTTGTTTATGCGCTGACGGGAACGTTTTTCCTGATCAACATTTTTCTCGTTGCGCCAAGCGTGATGACGCTGTATGACAACGATTCGGAAAAATTATACCAGGGACTCGGCTTTATGAACGTCCAGACGGAATTTGCGAACAAACGCAAAGCCGCCGATCTCGACATCAACGCTTTGGCAAAAACTGCGACCGCTCAGTTCAGGAATTTCAATATGACCGCACTTGAAATCCAGCATTATGGCGATGCGAACATGCAGGTAACGGTTCGCGGCTCAATTCCAAGAACAGACAAATTTACCGGATTCGGGAAGGTGGTTTTTAACGCTGACGAAAAAATCATCGCAAAAAAAGATCCGTATGGCCCAACCTCCTACCTGGATGGGACGCGCGACTTTTTGTACCGCATCCATTACGGAGATTATGCGGGATATTCGATGAAGATCGTGAGCTTCATTCTCGGACTGATCACATGTTTCGTTATTATTTCGGGCGTGATGCTCTGGCTGGTCGCCCGCGACAAAAAGAAGACCGATCCTAAGAAAAGACGTTTCAACCTGACCGTCGTGAGGATTTATCTGGCTGTTTCGCTGTCTATGTATCCGATAACGGCTGCAACGTTTATTGCCGTAAAGCTAAAAGGCGATGCGGATATTTACTTTTTGCATTGGTTTTATTTTATCGGATGGCTTTTGTTGTCGGTGCTTTTTTATCTGAAAAAAGATTTGGGATTCACGAACAAGTACACGCTGCTTACGGGAAGTATTCTCGGATTGGTGATTCCGCTCGTGAACGGCGCCGTGACCGGAAATTGGTTTTGGACGGCATATGACAAAGGCATGTTCTCCGTCTTTTTCGTAGATGTATTCTGGATCGCACTATCCGTGATTACGCTTTACGCTTACTCCAGGGTACGCCGATCGGACGAGCATCTGCAAACCTAAACCGTATAAAACAAAAAAGGCTGTCGGTAATGACAGCCTTTTTATTTGTAATGATCGTTTAGTTTTTGGCAACCGCCTGATTCCAGCTTTGAATGTTGGATACGCGGCTGTTTGAATAATCGACCTCGCTGAGTGACTTTTCGTTCCAGAAGAACCATTTGCCGCTTTTTTGGCCCTGGGTATATTCTCCCATTGATTTTTTGTTTCCGGATGCATCGTAAGCGATCCATTTGCCGTCGGCTTTGCCTTCTTTGAAGAAGCCTTGCTGGGCAATTTGCCCGTTATCATGATAATACGTGGCCTTGACCATTTCGCCGACCGCTTCCAGTTTTGGTTCTTTTTCCTGGGCTGAAACCATGGCCGAAACCAACATAGCCGCTGCAATAAAGTAATTTTTCATTATAGTAGGTTTTTGTGGAATCCTAAGCGTTTGGTCGTTTTTACCGAGCTTCGGAAACATGGCTTTACAAATCTTCTGTAACAAATGTAGCGAACCACTTTACACTAACCAAACTTTTGCTTAACAATTCGGTAACATTGGAAAAAACTTAACATTGGACATAAAAAAACCCCGCAATGACGCGAGGTTCTAGCTTGAGCTGCTATTTTTTACTTAACCAATGTGTCCAATTTGGCGACCAAACCTGGATCTGATGGGCGAGGTGCATCGGCATCGACGACTTTTCCATCCGGACCTATCAGGATGAATCGCGGAATCGACTGGATCCCGAACGATTTCGGCCATTCCGAATTCCAGTCTTTGTCGGCCATGACCTGGATTCCGCCAAGATTTTTATCAGTCACGAAATTTTTCCACTTGTCGTGGTCTTTCTGTGCATCGATCGAAAGGCTTACGAATTCGATGTTCTTTCCGTGGTATTTTTCTTCCACTTTTTTAAGGAATGGAATTTCCTGGCGGCATGGACCGCACCAGGTCGCCCATGTGTCGACATAGACGTACTTGCCTTTCAGGGAAGATAATTTTGTCGTGCCTCCTTTGTGGTTTTCATAGTCGAAATCAGGGGAAGCCGTTCCTACCATTTTAGCGACTGTGGCTTTTTGCTCGAACATCTGATTCAATGCGGCCTTGCTCTGCGTAAGGTTCATTGTCATCTGAGTGCGGAAGGTTTCGTTTACTTCCTTATCGGCAAGTTTCTTCTCGATCTCTTTCGCAACCTTATCGTAACCCGCCATGTATGCTGTCCGATCACCTTTTTCCATAAAAGGCTCAAGTTTCTCCTGCTCGATCGCCATGTAGGCCAGCATATTGTTTTCTTTCGATCCTTTGCCGCTGTAAGCGAGGGTTTCGTCGAAATGTTTCGCATCCGATTTCAGCGTGAGATCCGCTCCCGGTGTGATGTAAAGCTGGGTGTATTCGGCGGCTCCGTCGAAAAACTGGTACATACCTTGTGGCGCTTCGAATGTCTCGGAATACTTTCCGTCTTTTCCTTTGATGACTTTCTTGAAATTGCGCCCCTGGATCACGATCGAATCCGAATTGCGGTTGGCGATTTCGGCCGTGAACTTCACCTTATTGTCCTGGGCGTACAAACCTGCAGTAGAGGCTAATAGCGCAATGATTAATTTCTTCATGTTGTTGGATTATTATACAGAAACGTAAATGTAATATTTAATTTGATAGGGAGGATTGTTTTTCCCCTAAAGTCAAGTAAGCAGACGTTCTTGTAGCCCCGATGCAAGCGGACAGCCTTTTGATGAAAACGCCTGGCTTTTTCGCAGTTGCGGCAGCGACCGGAGGAAGCTCGCTGCAGCTGTAGAAAAAACGGGGTTTTCAAGAAAGCTGGAAGCGGCAGCGGGAATAGCTTCACAATAAATTATAACAATTTGGCAAATGCGGATTTTGATTCCTAAACTTTAACAAAAAGTACAGTTTTTCTATACCTAACATTCCGCGAGATTTTGTAGGGATAAACACCGGCCCCTTCCCTGAAGGTAAGTTCGGAAAATTATAAATGCGCCTGGTACAGAAAACACGTACATTTTGTTAAACCTGAACTCCACCCAACACCACACTCCGATCTACATTAAACAATAATCCCTACTTTTGCACGCTCAAGGCCATAATCGAATAAACTTTTCAAAATGTACAGAAGCCATAACTGCGGGGAATTGAACGCCTCGCACATCAATACTCAGGTTACGCTTGCCGGATGGGTCCAGAAATCGCGCGATAAAGGTTTTTTGTCGTGGGTCGACCTTCGCGACCGGTACGGGATTACCCAACTGATTTTCGATTCCGAACGCACCGACAAAGAAGTATTCGAAAAAGCGCGTTCCCTGGGACGTGAATTCGTCATTCAAGTGAAAGGCCAGGTGATCGAGCGCGAGTCAAAGAACCCGAATATGGCCACAGGCGATATCGAGATCCTTGTGGCGGAACTCAACATTTTGAACCAAGCCATGTTGCCGCCGTTTACGATCGAGGACGAAACCGACGGCGGTGAAGAATTGCGCATGAAATACCGATATATCGACATCAGGCGCAACCCGGTCAAAAACAATCTGCTGTTCCGGCATAAAGTAGCCATGGCCGTACGAAATTATTTATCGGAAAAAGGATTTTGCGAGATCGAAACGCCGTATCTGATCAAATCTACGCCTGAAGGAGCCCGTGATTTCGTCGTTCCTTCGCGGATGAATCCCGGACAGTTTTACGCTTTGCCCCAATCGCCACAAACGTTCAAGCAGCTTTTGATGGTAGGCGGCATGGACAAATATTTCCAGATCGTAAAGTGCTTCCGGGATGAAGATCTCAGAGCCGACCGCCAGCCGGAATTTACCCAGATCGACTGCGAAATGGCCTTTGTCGAGCAAGAAGATATACTCGACACGTTCGAAGGCCTGACGCGTCATTTGCTCAAAGAGATTAAAGGTATAGACGTGGAGAAATTTCCGCGCATGACTTACGATCACGCCATGAGAACGTATGGAAACGACAAGCCGGACATCCGTTTCGGGATGGAATTCGCGGAACTGAACGCCGTTGCACAGCACAAAGAATTTTCAGTATTCAATTCGGCCGAGTTGGTCGTCGGGATTGCGGCTCCGAACTGCGGCGAAATGACGCGAAAGGAGATCGACGCGTTGATCGAATGGGTGAAAAGACCCCAGATCGGCGCAAGCGGAATGGTGTACGCCAAATGCAACGCCGACGGGACTTTCAAATCATCCGTCGACAAATTCTACGACCAGGACGACCTGCAAAAATGGGCCGAAGCCACTGGCGCCAAGCCGGGCGACATGATCTTCATACTTTCGGGCAAAGCCGATAAGACGCGCACGCAACTTTCCGCTTTGCGCATGGAACTGGCGACACGACTTGGTTTGAGAAAATCAGACGAATTCGCGCCATTATGGGTCGTAGATTTCCCTTTGCTAGAATTCGACGAGGAAAGCGGTCGTTATCACGCGATGCACCATCCGTTCACGTCGCCAAAGCCGGAAGACATGCATCTGCTGGAAACCGATCCGGGGAAAGTCCGTGCGAACGCCTACGATATGGTGCTCAACGGAAATGAGATCGGCGGAGGATCGATCCGCATCCACGACAAGGAAACCCAGGCGCTGATGTTCAAATATCTTGGCTTTACGGATGAAGAAGCACGTTACCAGTTCGGATTCCTGATGGACGCTTTCCAGTATGGCGCGCCGCCACACGGTGGACTGGCCTTCGGACTCGACCGCCTCGTTGCGATTTTGGGCGGACAGGAGACGATACGCGACTTTATCGCCTTCCCGAAGAACAATTCGGGCCGCGATGTAATGATCGACGCTCCGTCTGACATCAATCCGGCACAATTGAATGAATTGCAAATAAAACTGAATATAAAGTAAGTATCTTTCAAGAATTCATTGTCTTTATCGTGATTTCCGTAAATATTGTATTTTTTTTAACGTGTCTCTTTTTTTTTTGGCTATAAAGTTTAAATTTGTTTCCATTAACTTTTTATCCGTTAAACAATGCGTACAGGTACAATTAAATTTTACATCGAATCCAAGGGATATGGGTTCATCACCGATGATGAAACCGGAAGGGACATCTTCGTTCATGCTTCCGGCGTAAGAGCCGAAAACCTTCAGGAGGGCGACAAAGTCAACTTTGAAGAAGAAGAAGGCCGCAAAGGAAAAATTGCAGCCCAGGTAACGTTATTAAGGTAATCTATATAGTTTATTTTAAAGCTTCAGGCGTCTCTTAACGGAGGCGCTTTTTTTATGACCTTATGACTTTAAGACTTTAAGACCTTCCGACTTTAAGACCTTATGACTTTACGACCTTATGACTTTATGACTTTTGTGGTCGTTCGACATTCGACGTTCGACTTTCGACAGTCTTATTTATAATCAATAAAAATTAGCCTCCCATTCGTCGACACACCCGCTCATGTTTGTGTATTTCTGAATGTGCGGTTATCTTTGCAGATATTCAAATGCGGATTTTTCTTATGGAAACCAACCAAACGGATTACCTTCCGATTCTCATGCAAATGGGACTTGCCGTCGGATTTGTCGTAATGACCATTATCGGATCCTCTTTTTTAGGCCCGAGACGCAAATCGCTCAACAAAGACAAAAACTTTGAGTGCGGCGTAGAATCCGTAGGAAATGCACGAATTCCCTTCTCAGTAAAATATTTTCTTGTCGCCATCCTTTTCGTCCTTTTTGACGTGGAGGTGATTTTTATGTATCCATGGGCGACCAATTTTAAGGAAATGGGACTTGAAGGATTGCTCAAAATGGGCGTTTTCATGCTGATCCTCGTAACCGGTTTCGTTTACGTGATCCGCAAGAAAGGCCTTGAATGGGAATAGGTTAACTGCTGAAAAGCAAATGAAGAAGATGATGATGCGGAACAAATTTCAGATTGTTAAACAAAAAATTCAGTAATGGAAGATCAAACCAAAAAATACAACACCGCCGAGGCTCCGGAAGGTTTCTCCGGCGAAGGTTTTTTCGCTACGAAACTTGATTCTGTCGTCGGTATGGCGCGCGCCAACTCACTTTGGCCTTTGCCGTTTGCAACATCGTGCTGCGGAATCGAATTCATGGCCACGATGGCGTCGCATTATGACGTGGCGCGTTTCGGGTCTGAGCGTATGAGTTTTTCTCCCCGTCAGGCGGATATGCTGCTCGTCATGGGCACGATCGCCAAGAAAATGGCCCCGATCCTGCGCCAGGTTTACGAACAGATGGCCGAACCCAAGTGGGTGATATCTGTCGGAGCATGTGCGTGCTCAGGTGGAATTTTCGATACGTATTCGGTACTTCAGGGTATCGACAAAATCATTCCGGTAGACGTTTATGTTCCGGGTTGCCCGCCGCGTCCGGAGCAGATCCTCGACGGCATCATGCGCCTTCAGGACATGGTCAGGACGGAATCGGTACGTCGCAGAAGCTCGCCGGAATACCAGGAATTGCTCGCTTCTTATAACATTTCTTAATCGGATGGCTTTAGAACAGAACACAATTATACAATCGCTTTTGGACCGTTTCGGCGGATCGGTCAGCGATTTCATTAATATTCACGACATCCTCACGTTCGAAACGGATTCCGAATCGATTCTTGACGTTATGGGATTCTTAAAGGATGATCCGACTTTGCGATTCAATTTCCTCACGGATCTTTGCGGGATGCACTTTCCCGACGCAGATAAAAGCCGGCAATTTTCCGTGGTGTACCACATGCACAACTGGATCGACAACGTCCGCATCCGGATCAAATGCTATCTGAACGGCGACAATCCTGAAATCGACAGCGTCACGCCGTTGTTCCTCGGAGCGAACTGGCAGGAACGTGAAACGTATGATTTTTACGGCATTATTTTCAAAGGGCATCCGCAATTGAAGCGAATCCTGAACATGGACGAAATGGTTTCGTTCCCGATGCGCAAAGAATTCCCTATGGAAGACGGCGGCCGCACCGACAAAGACGACCGTTTCTTTGGCCGTACAACCGATAATTACACCAAGTCTTAACTATGTCAGACTTACTCTTACCACCGGAACAGCGCTTCGCCGACGTTATCAAAAGACATGAAAACGAAGACGGAAGCGAGCTCTCTATATTGAACCTCGGCCCTACTCACCCTGCGACGCACGGGATTTTCCAGAACATTCTTTTGATGGATGGGGAACGCATTCTTGACGGGGAAGGAACCGTCGGATATATTCACCGCGCGTTCGAGAAGATAGCCGAAAATCGTCCGTTTTACCAGATCACGCCGTTGACCGACCGTATGAACTATTGTTCGTCGCCTATCAACAACATGGGCTGGTGGATGACCGTTGAAAAAGCATTGAATATCGAAGTTCCGAAACGCGTGGAATACATGCGCGTTATCGTGATGGAACTGGCACGTATCGCCGACCATATCATCTGTAATTCGGTTTTGGGAGTCGATACGGGAGCATTGACCGGATTCCTTTATGTTTTTCAGTACCGCGAAAAAATTTACGAGATCTACGAGGAAATCTGCGGAGCGCGACTGACCACGAATATGGGGCGTATCGGCGGTTTTGAAAGAGACTGGACGCCGCTCGTTTTCGAAAAGATCGAAAAGCTTCTTGTGGAATTTCCTCCGATCTGGACGGAATTCGAAAACCTTTTGATGCGCAACCGGATCTTTATGGACCGTACGATTGACGTCGGGCCGATATCTGCCGAAAAAGCGATCTCATACGGATTCACGGGCCCGAACCTTCGCGCCGCCGGAATCGACTATGACATCCGCGTCATGTCGCCTTACTCTTCCTATGAAGATTTCGAATTCGACATTCCCGTTGGAAAATCCGGAGATACTTACGATCGTTTCTGCGTTCGTAATGCGGAAGTCTGGGAATCGCTGAAAATTATCCGGCAAGCCATCGATAAAATGCCGGAAGGCCCGTATCACGCGGATGTTCCCGATTATTATCTGCCGCCTAAGGAAGACGTTTACCACAACATGGAAGCGCTTATTTACCATTTCAAAATCGTCATGGGCGAGGTTCCGGTCCCGGTTACCGAACTCTATCACGCGGTCGAAGGCGGAAACGGCGAACTTGGATTTTACCTCACCACCGACGGCAGCCGCACGCCTTACCGCCTGCATTTCCGCCGTCCGTGTTTCATTTATTACCAGGCCTTTAACGACATGGTACAAGGGCAAATGCTGTCTGACGCCATCGCGACACTTTCAAGTCTGAATGTGATAGCGGGCGAACTGGACGCTTAATTAATTAATAATTATTAATTGATAATTGATAATTAAAACCAAACAGATGGATCGTTCTATCAGAATACATCAGGACATAAATATCACCGACGCTTTAATGGCGCGCATCGAGGAATTGATTGGGCATTATCCGTCAGATAAAAGAAAATCCGCATTGCTTCCCGTGCTTCACGAGGTCCAGGATGCCCACGACAACTGGCTTTCGATCGAACTGATGGACAAAGTCGCCGAAATCCTGCATATCAAGCCTATCGAAGTTTACGAAGTCGCGAGTTTTTATTCGATGTACAACCTGAAGCCGATCGGGAAATATATGTTCGAATTTTGTCAGACGTCCTGCTGCGCTTTACGCGGAGTCGAGAATCTGATGGACTACACGTGCGAAAAGCTTGGCGTCGAGGTCGGACACACGACTCCGGACGGCATGTTTACAGTAAAAGGCGTCGAATGCCTTGGCGCTTGCGGATATGCTCCAATGATGCAGCTCGGGGATTTTTATCACGAAAATCTGACACCGGCCAAAATCGACCAACTTATCGAAGATTGCCGCGCAGGCAAAATCAACATGATCAACCATGGCACAGAAGATATTACTAGATAAAATTAACGTTCCCGGAATCAAGGGTTACGAGGTATATCGCCAGAACGGCGGATATATGTCTGTAGAAAAAGCCCTCAAGATGACGCCGGACGAAGTCGTGGAAGAAGTCAAAACTTCCGGTCTTCGCGGACGCGGCGGCGCGGGTTTCCCTGCCGGAATGAAATGGTCGTTCATCGACAAGAAATCGGGTAAACCAAGACATCTTGTCTGCAACGCCGATGAATCCGAACCCGGAACGTTCAAGGACAGGTTCCTTATGGAGTACATTCCGCACCTGCTTATAGAAGGCATGATCACGTCTTCGTATGCCTTGGGCGCGAATTTGTCGTACATCTACATCCGCGGCGAATATATGTGGGTGTTCAAGATTCTTGAAAAAGCAATCAACGAAGCGCGCGCCGCCGGTTGGTTGGGAAAAAACATCAAAGGTTCGGGTTACGATCTCGACCTTTACGTTCACTGTGGAGCCGGCGCCTACATTTGCGGAGAAGAAACCGCGCTGATCGAATCGCTCGAGGGCAAACGTGGGAATCCGCGTATCAAGCCGCCGTTTCCCGCGATTTCGGGCTTATGGGCGAATCCGACGGTTGTCAACAACGTCGAAACGATCGCAGCAGTGCCTTGGATCGTGATGAACACAGGAGCCGAGTACGCCAAGATCGGTATCGGACGCTCGACCGGGACCAAATTGATTTCGGCTTCCGGACACGTTAAAAACCCGGGCGTTTATGAGATCGAGCTCGGATTATCTGTGTACGAATTCATGAACTCGGATGAATACCTTGGCGGAATGTCATCCGACAGACCTTTGAAGGCCTTTGTTCCAGGAGGTTCGTCGGTTCCGATACTTCCTGCCAACCTGATTTACAAAACAGCGACAGGCGAAGATCGTCTGATGTCATACGAATCCTTGTCGGACGGAGGTTTCGCCACAGGTTCCATGCTCGGTTCCGGCGGATTTATCGTCTATAACGACACGGCTTGCGTCGTTCGCAACACCTGGAATTTCTCCCGTTTTTACCACCACGAATCCTGCGGGCAATGTTCGCCATGCCGAGAAGGAACGGGCTGGCTTGAAAAAGTCCTGCACCGCATCGAAAACGGCCACGGGCGCGAAGAAGATATTGATCTGCTTTGGAGCATCCAGGCAAAAATCGAAGGAAATACGATTTGCCCGCTTGGAGATGCTGCGGCATGGCCGGTTGCGGCAGCCATCCGACATTTCCGCGACGAATTCGAATACCACGTGCGCTTCCCTGAAAAAGTGAGAAATCGCGATCATTTTGTGGAGGAGCCGTTTGAGAAAGTGAAACATTTGCTGGCAAAGCAGCCGGCATAGTCATAAAGTCGTAAAGTCTTAAGGTCATAAGGCCAGGACAAAACGACAATCAATTGTCAATAAAGACAAAAGTCATATGGTCAAAGTAGATTCAGGCTCAGCCTTTACGACTTTAAGACCTTAAGACTTTAAGACTTAAGAACACATGAAAGTAACAATAGACGGTCAATCCATAGACGTCGAGCCGGGAACTACGATCCTGCAGGCGGCTCGCATGATCGGAGGCGAATCGGTTCCTCCGGCGATGTGCTATTACTCCAAACTGAAAGGCAGTGGCGGGAAATGCCGTTGTTGCCTTGTCGAGGTTTCCAAGGGAAGCGAGGCTGATCCGCGGCCTATGCCGAAACTCGTCGCTTCCTGCGTGACGGGCGTCATGGACGGAATGGAAGTCAACAGCACGGCATCCGAAAGAGTTACCGATGCCCGCAAAGCCGTTACCGAATTCCTGCTCATCAACCACCCGCTCGACTGCCCGGTTTGCGACCAGGCCGGAGAATGCGATCTGCAAAACCTGAGCTTCAAGCACGGGAAATCGCAGACGCGATATATCGAGGAAAAAAGAACGTTCGAGCCGGAAGATATCGGCCCTAACATACAATTGCACATGAACCGCTGCATTTTGTGCTATCGTTGCGTCATGGTCGCCGACCAATTGACCGACGGGCGCGTGCACGGCGTCATGGACCGAGGCGATCACTCGAACATTTCAACCTGCTTGTCGAAAGCGATCGACAATGAATTTTCAGGGAATATGATCGATGTTTGCCCGGTTGGCGCCTTGACGGATAAAACCTTCCGCTTCAAACAGCGCGTCTGGTTCAACAAACCGTTCAACGCCCACCGGGATTGTACAAAGTGCTGCGGCAAAACGACGGTTTGGATGTTCGGGAACGAGATCCAGCGCGTCACGGGCCGCAAAGACGAATTTCACGAAGTAGAGGAATTCATCTGCAACGAATGCCGTTTCGATCACAAAGACGTCAACGATTGGGTGATTGAAGGACCTCGCCGTTTCGAAAAGGATTCGGTCATCAACGCGAACAACTATACCCGTCAGATCGCGCCGGTCGTGATCGAAACGGAGGAAAAAATATTGCTCGGACGCGAACAGGACAGACGCAAGATCTCAATGCCGTCGCGACCGCTGCGCCCGGAAGAACAAGAAGTATTTAAAGAAGGAAACGTATAATGGAGAGTGCGATCATAATAGAAAAGTCGATTTTCATCTTCACCATCTTCGCGATCACGATGCTGGCGGCGATGTATTCGACGTGGGCCGAACGAAAAGTTGCCGCATGGCTTCAGGATCGTGTCGGGCCGAACCGCGCGGGAACTTTCGGGTTGCTGCAGCCATTGGCCGACGGACTTAAATTGTTCTCGAAAGAAGAATTTTTGCCGAACACGCCAAACAAATTCCTGTTCGTCGTAGGTCCCGCCATTTCGATGAGCGTAGCGTTGATGACAAGCGCCGTCATCCCATGGGGCGACAGGCTGGTCATCGGCGGACGCGAAATTATTTTGCAGGCCACGGATGTCGATGTCGCGATCTTGTACGTTTTCGGCGTTTTGTCGGTTGGCGTTTACGGGATCATGATCGGAGGATGGGCTTCCAACAACAAATTTTCGCTTATGAGTGCGATGCGCGCTTCGTCCCAGATGATTTCGTATGAGATTGCGATGGGTATGTCGCTGATCGCCCTGCTTATGATGGAAGGCTCGTTGAGTTTGCGCGACATTTCAGCATCTCAGGCCGGCATGAACTGGAACGTGTTCTATCAGCCGCTCGGGTTCATCATCTTCCTGGTTTGCTCGTTTGCCGAAACCAACCGGACGCCGTTCGACCTTGCGGAATGCGAGGCGGAACTCATCGGAGGTTATCACACCGAATATTCGTCGATGCGGATGGGATTCTACCTGTTTGCGGAATACGCGAGCATGTTTATCTCGTCCACGATTTTGGCCGTTCTTTACTTCGGCGGATACAATTATCCTGGAATGGAATGGGCCGTCGAGAATTGGGGCGTGAACATAGGAAACGTCATCGGGATCATCGTTTTGTTTATTAAAATATGTGCGTTCATCTTTTTCTTTATGTGGGTCAGATGGACGATACCGAGGTTCCGTTACGATCAGTTGATGCGCCTGGGCTGGCAGGGTTTGATCCCGCTGGCGATTGCGAACATCATTATTACAGGAATCGTGATGGTAAGGCACGAGATCGCTGCGGCACTCGGATTTTGATCCGGAAAAAGCAGCCTTAGCCCCGATAGCAGCGGCATCCTTTTTATGCCTAACGGATTTCTCTTTTTAAAGTGACATTCCATAAGCATAAAAAGATACAGCGGATAGCGGGATTAGCTCCAAAAAAATAAATCGCTCAGCGACTAAAAGAATAATAAAATGTCAGTACAGACAATGTCCCTTTCAGGGCGCAAAAAAGAGGTTTCGAACAAAAAGATGACTTTTTGGGAGAGCCTGTATCTGGTGGCGATCGTAAAAGGTTTGTTCATCACGATCAAGCATTTGTTCACGCGAAAAGTGACGGTGAAATATCCCGAGGAAGTTCGGTCGAGAGCAGCCGTCTGGCGCGGACAGCACATGCTGAAGCGGGACGAGCAGGGACGCGAAAACTGCACGGCCTGCGGATTGTGCGCGCTTTCATGTCCTGCCGAAGCCATCACGATGACGGCCGCGGAACGCAAACCGGACGAGAAACATTTGTACCGCGAAGAAAAATATGCGTCGGTTTACGAGATCAACATGCTGCGCTGCATTTTCTGCGGATTGTGCGAGGAAGCGTGCCCAAAAGACGCGATCTACCTGACGGAATCGAAAGTCCTCGTTCCTGCGAGCTACAACCGCGAGGACTTTATTTTCGGGAAGGACAAATTGGTCATGCCGCTTGATATGGCGATGGCGAATTCTAAAAACAAGAACTAATGTCGACAGTTTTACTCATTTTTTGCATTTTGTCGGCGATCACGCTGGCGACTGCCTTCCTGACGATCTTTACGAAACAGCCTATCCACAGCGCGATCTACCTGGTTTTGTGCTTCTTTTCGGTTGCCGGGCATTATTTGCTTTTCAACGCTCAGTTCCTCGCCGTCGTTCACGTCATCGTGTATTCCGGGGCGATTATGATCCTGTTCCTTTTTACGGTCATGCTCATGAACCTGAACAAGGAGGACGAAGTGCACAAACCACGCGTCACAAGGCTTGGAGCGGGAATTATCTTTATCGCGACATCCTTGGTACTGCTTGCGATTTTCATCCAGACAAAACCGATCGTCGGTCCTTATGACGATACCGGAGCCGATTACCAGTCGATAAAAGTCCTGGGCAAAGTGCTGCTCAACGAATATATGGTACCGTTTGAATTTGCTTCCGTGTTGCTTCTGGTCGCAATGATCGGCGCCGTTTTATTGTCTAAACGCGAAAAAATCGAGAAGAACTGATGGGAAACGTCTTAAACCAGATCGGTATTGAAAACTACATTTTCCTGAGCGTAATTTTGTTCAGCATTGGTGTTTTCGGAGTTTTGTACAGACGAAACGCCATCATCGTCTTCATGTCGATTGAGATCATGCTGAACGCCGTCAACCTTTTGTTCGTCGCTTTTTCGACGTACCACCAGGATGCACAGGGACAGGTTTTCGTGTTCTTTTCGATGGCCGTCGCTGCCGCGGAAGTTGCCGTAGGACTTGCAATCGTCGTATCGATATTCCGGAACATCGCCTCGATCGACCTCGATAATTTGAAAAATCTCAAAGGATAAGCCCGAATGGATACAGCTTACATTTTACTCTTATTGCTCGCCCCATTTGCGGGATTCCTTTTCAACGTTTTTTTTGGGAAGAAACTCGGCCATAACGGCGCCGGATATCTCGCGACATTTGCAGTGTTCGTCTCATTTCTGGTTACGCTTTTCTATTTCATCCAGATCAACCAGACGGGAACCGCGGTCAAAGTCAAGCTTTTCGATTGGATCTCTCTCGGAAAATTCAGCATCGATTTCGGCGTCGTACTCGACCAGTTGTCGCTGCTCTGGCTGATGTTCGTAACCGGTATCGGATCACTGATTCACTTATATTCGGTATCTTACATGCACGACGATGAAAACCGGCACAAGTTTTTTGCTTACCTCAACCTGTTCATATTCTTTATGGTCACATTGGTCACGGGTAGCAATTTGCTTGTAATGTTCATCGGATGGGAAGGCGTCGGATTGTGCTCGTATCTGCTCATCGGATTCTGGTACAAAAACCAGGATTACAACGATGCGGCGAAAAAAGCATTCATCATGAACAGGATCGGTGATTTGGGTTTCCTTATCGGAATGTTCCTTATCGGACACCTGTTTTCCTCACTCGATTACGATACGCTGAGGACGGCACTTACCGGCGAAGCCTTCCAAACCTTTACGGACGGGCAAAAAGTGCAGCTGGCATTGGCGGCCTTGGCCCTGTTCATAGGCGCCTGCGGAAAATCCGCACAAATCCCGCTTTATACCTGGTTGCCTGATGCGATGGCCGGCCCGACTCCGGTTTCCGCATTGATCCACGCTGCGACGATGGTAACCGCAGGAATCTTTATGATCACGCGTCTCAATTTCCTTTTCGGGATCGACACCGCCGACATGCACACGGTCAACATGATCATCGCGATCGTCGGGGCGTTTACCGCTTTGGTTGCCGCCACGATCGGATTGGTGCAGAACGATATCAAAAAAGTACTGGCCTACTCCACCGTTTCCCAACTTGGCTTAATGTTCCTGGCTTTGGGCCTTGGTGCTTATGAAGTGGCCGTTTTCCACGTGATCACGCATGCCTTCTTTAAGGCTTGCCTGTTCCTCGGATCAGGTTCGGTAATCCACGCGATGCATGGCGAACAGGACATGCGAAATATGGGCGGACTCAAAAAATGGATGTCGGTTACCTACATTACCTTCCTGATCTCGTCGCTTGCCATTTCGGGAATTCCGCCGTTTTCCGGATTTTTCTCGAAAGACGAAATTCTCATGACGGCTTTCCACTCGAACATCGCGCTATGGGTAATCGCATCCCTTGCCTCGATTATGACGGCATTTTATATGTTCCGACTCTTGTATCTGACATTCTTTAAGGAATTCCGCGGAACCGAGGAGCAGAAACATCATCTGCACGAAAGCCCGGCGCTGATCACGTTCCCGCTTATCGTCCTTGCGATCCTGGCGACCGTCGGCGGATTGCTTTCGCTGCCTGGAAACAGCTGGCTTAACCACTATCTGGAACCCATCATCGCCCACAAAAGCCACGGCGCACATCATCTGGACAACACGGCTTACATGCTCATGGGCGTAGCCGTGATCGGAGGTTTGATCGGAATTGGGATTGCGTATGCCAAATATCTGAAAAAAGGAGAAGTTCCACCGTCGGATGCTGAAATGACGGGACTTCACAAAGTGCTATACAACAAATATTATGTTGATGAAATTTACGACTCCTTGTTCGTGAAGCCGATCAATGCCATGGCAATATTTTTCCGTGACACGTTCGAATCGGCATTGTCAGGGTTCGTCTACGGATTCTCGAAAGTCACGACCGCTATCGGCGACAAAGGAAAACTCGTTCAAAACGGCAGCGTCGGACGCTATCTTTTCGCTTTCACGCTTGGCGTCGTGGCCATCATCACCTATTTGTTCTTCAACAAAATCGTTTAAATAATGGATGTAAGTATTGTTCTGATTTTACTCTTGGCAGGAACTCTTGTGACCCTTTTCTCCGGAAAGGCCGCGGGAAAAGTGGCATTATGTTTCGGCCTTGCGAGCATTGCGGCGTCCGTGGTGTTGCTTTCCGATTTTTATGCCGGCGCGAACATCGGCATTCTGGGTGTATGGATGGAAAATCCTAAAATTTACTTCGCGCTCAACGGAGACGGCTTATCGCTGTCGATGTTATTGCTGACGACGTCTTTGTTGCCCGTCATCATTTATTCGACTTTCGGAAGCGAGGTCAAAAATCCGGCTTCGTTTTATTCCCTTATATTATTCATGGGATTCGCCATGGCCGGGACATTTCTCGCCGCAGACGGATTCCTGTACTACATTTTCTGGGAACTCGCATTAATCCCGATCTATTTCATTGCCCTGAACTGGGGCAATGGCGACGCGAAGGAGCGTCAGAAAGCCGTCGTGAAATTCTTTATCTACACGTTCGCCGGATCGCTGTTCATGCTCGCCGGATTTGCTTATCTGTACACGAAAGCGGGTGATTTCCTTATCGGAAACCTGAGTGCACTGCGATTGACCGATCAGGAACAATTCTGGATCTTCCTCGGATTCTTCGCAGCCTATGCCATCAAGATCCCGTTGATCCCGTTCCACACCTGGCAAGCCGCTGTTTATCAAAAAGCGCCGACTGCGGGAACCATGTTGCTTTCCGGGATAATGCTCAAAATGGGATTGTACAGCGTTTTGCGCTGGCAATTGCCGATCGCGCCTTACGCGGCCAAAGCTTTCATGGCCGTATTCCTCATATTCGGGATCGCCGGAACGGTTTATGGATCGATCGTCGCATTGCGCCAGAAAGACCTCAAGAAACTCCTCGCCTATTCGTCCCTGGCGCACGTCGGGCTTATCGCGGCCGGAGCTTACACGCTGACCGTCGACGGACTTCGCGGGGCCGTTCTCCAAATGATTTCCCACGGTTTCGTAATCGTCGGATTGTTCTTCGCTGCGGAAGTGATCTACCGTCGCTATCAGACGCGTGAGATCTCCCGGATGGGCGGCATCCGCGTGCAAGCGCCCAAATTCACGTCCATGTTCCTGATTCTGGTATTGGCGTCGGTTGCCCTTCCTACAACGTTCAACTTTGTAGGCGAATTCACTGTTTTGTATTCGCTTTCGCAGATAAACGTCTGGTTTGCCATCGTCGGAGGACTAACGATTATCCTGGGCGCGTACTACATGCTCAAAATGTTCCAGAACGTCATGCTGGGCGAGGCGAATCCGAAAGCGTTCGCCGATATTACGTTCCAGGAAGGATTGACGATGGGCGTCATCATCGCCGTTTTGTTCTTCTTCGGACTGTATCCGAAACCCATCACCGACCTCATCGCGCCAAGCATCGACCAAATTTTACGTTACACCCAAAAGCAATAATCCGACAATAACACATGAATACATTACTGGCAATAACTGGATTAGGTATTTTGTGCCTTTTGTTTGAAATCGCGAACGTTCGCAAGGCCATCGTTCCTTTCACCATTGTTGGACTTTTGGGCGTTTTGGGCCTCACTGCTGCCGATTACGGAACCGTGCAGAGCCATTACAGCAACATGATCGTGACGAACAATTTTTCGGTTACTTTTTCGTCGCTGTTCATCGTACTCGCGATTTTCCTGATCGCGTTAAGCTCGGATTTTTACCGCGACGTCAACACAAAGATTTCCGATTTCGTTTCGATCAAGCTCTTTATGCTGGTTGGCGCCGTTGCGATGGTGTCGTTCGGCAACCTGTCGATGTTTTTCCTCGGGATCGAAGTTCTTTCCATCTCACTTTACATTTTGGCTGCGAGCCAGCGCCTGAACATCAAAAGCAACGAGGCCGGAATGAAGTATTTCCTGATGGGATCGTTCGCTTCGGGAATCATTTTGTTCGGAATCTGCCTGATTTACGGAGCGATGGGAACGTTTGACATTGCCGAGATTTCCGAACTTACGGGATCTGCGGAATTGCCGGAATGGTTCTTTATCGGAATCGTATTGCTGACGATCGGAATGTTGTTCAAAATCGCCGCCGTGCCTTTCCACTTCTGGGCTCCGGACGTTTATGAAGGTTCTCCGGCGTTAACGACAGCCTTGATGAGCACGCTTGCCAAAGTCGTCGCTATGGCCACTTTCTTCAAGTTGCTTACAGGCATGAACGCCAATATTTATTACGAGTACGAGATCGTGATCATGGTAATTTCGATCGCCTCGATGACGGTCGGAAACATCATGGCTTTGCGCCAGACGAACGTCAAAAGGATGCTGGCGTTTTCCGGAGTTTCCCACGCCGGATTCATGTTGATGACGCTGCTCAGCATTAAATCGTCTGCGGGAACGCTTTTGTATTACGCTTCGGCTTACGCGCTTGCCGGAATCGCTGCTTTTGCGGTCATTCTTTACGTGCGTCGCGACAAGCAAAACGAAGATATTTACAACTTCAACGGACTTGGAAAAATGCATCCGGTTTTGGCTGCGGTCCTGACCGCTTCCCTCCTCTCGATGGCCGGGATTCCCGTTTTTGCCGGTTTCTTCGCCAAATTCGCGCTGTTCACCCAAACGATACAGGCGGGATATCTCATCGTTGTCATTGCGGCCGTCATCAACTCGATAATCAGCGTCGGATATTACTTTAAGTTGATCCTTGCGATGTATACCCAGGATGCGACGGATCCAAAACAGTCGGTGCCATTTATGTTCCATGCCGTCGGAATTGTGGCGATTTTACTCAATATCGCGATCGGATTGTATCCGTCGGCGGTGATCAACCTTATCAGATAAAATTTTCATATAATTGAAAAGGCGTCCAGATCGGGCGCCTTTTTTTCTTTTCATGTTGTACCTTTTAACAAAAAGTGCGTTTTTTCTGTATATGGCGTATCGGATTAATTCCGAACTTACCTTCAGGGAAGGGGCCGGTGCTTATCCCTACAAAAAAATCATTTCCCTCGTATACAGAAAATCTGGAAGTTTTGTTAAACTTTTATCGGTGGATCGCCCGCATTAATAACCCTTTCATCAGTCGGATTCATATAAAGAATTCTGAGACGAAACGAAACTTGTCCAGGCTCCGGACGAAGATCAGAGATCTCGCGAGGTTTCTGATCGATTCAAAAATCGCTTTGGGCTTATGTCATCTTGTAGTGAACGTCCGAAAGAGATCGCAACAAATCGGCGCTTTTTTCAGGCGTGATGTCGCGTTGGGATTCGCCCATCATTTCGTATCCGACCATAAATTTACGGACCGTCGCCGATCGCAGCAAAGGCGGGTAAAAGTGCATGTGGAAATGCCATTCCAGATGATCTTCGCCATCGGTCGGAGCCTGGTGGATGCCCGACGAATACGGGAAAGACGTGTTGAAAACATTGTCGTATTTCGAAGTGAGCTGCTTTAACGTTTTGGCGTAGTCGGATACCTCATCGGACGTAAAATCCGTGATTTTTGAAACAGCGCGTTTGGACACGATCATGGTTTCGAACGGCCATATCGCCCAAAACGGGACGAGCGCCACAAAATGTTCGTTGTTGATGACAATCCTTTCATCCTTCGCCATTTCCTGTTTCAGATAATCTTCAAGCAACGTATGGTTGCGCCGCCGATAATAGTGCAGCAGATTGTCGTGCGTTTTTTGAACCAGTGTCGGAAGTGACGACTGCGCCCAGATCTGACCGTGCGGATGCGGATTGGAACAACCCATCACCGCGCCTTTGTTCTCAAATATCTGGACATGGTTGATAAAATCGATGCTGCCCAGATCTTCATACTGAAACTGCCATGTTTTGACAACATTTTCAATTGTTTCCAGGTCCATTTCAGGCAATGTAAGATCATGCCGGGGCGAAAAACAAACGACACGTGAAATTCCGCGCTCGGGTTGGACCTTGAAAAACAGATCATGCGGATTGGGCTCGAACAGCAATTCTTCCTGCTTCAGGGCCGCAAAATCGTTGTCGAATACATAAGTCGATCCGTATGCCGGATTTTGCTCTCCGTTGGCACGGACGTTTCCCGGACACAAATAACATGTCGGGTCAAATTCAGGTCGCATGTCTTCATTTACGCTCTCGGTCTGGCCTTGCCACGGACGCGTTGCGCGATGCGGAGAAACCAATACCCACTCGTTTAACAGCGGATTATAGCGGCGGTGAGGGTCGTTGTGGTGATTGAAAGTGTTCATCTTATTTTTTGCTGTCTTAAGTATTATTGATGGCGAAAACTGAACTTTCGTGTGTTCGCTACCGCTGGGTCGCCTGCCGGCGGGGCCTACTTTTTTGCGCAAAAAAAGTAGCAAAAATGCGGAAGCGCCCCACAAAAATGGCTAAAGAGCGGCACGACTGCGGAACGCGGGAAAAACTCGCTAACGCTCAGACAGTTCCCCGCGTTTGCCGCATTCTGAGCCGGCTCTTCTTAACGCCATTTTCATGAGGGCGCGGCTAAGCGGAAGTTTTTATTGGCATTTCGCTCCGCTGGCGCTGCGCAAAATGCGGCTCGAAAGAGCTCACAGAGTTTTATGAACTTTACAGACTCAATCCCTGGCAGACGGCGCAACGCGCTTATACTTTTTATACTCTTTACACCCGTCGGAGATTTTTACTTTGTAAACGGCGGGTTCTATGTCAAATTGTTTCTGGTACGCTTCTGAAATTCGGTTGATAACTTCCTTTTCCGCGCTTTTTTTGACCAGGTTGATCGAGCAGCCGCCGAAACCTCCGCCCATCATGCGCGAACCGAGAACGTCTTTTTCATCCAACGCGCGTTCGACGAGAAAGTCGATCTCTTCGCAACTGACTTCGTAATCGCGGCTCAGGCCATGGTGTGTTTCGGTCATGAGCCGTCCGAGTTTGGTAAAATCCGAATCTTCCAGGGCGTCGACAGCATCGAGGACGCGCCTGATTTCGGAGACCACGAAATGGCATCTGCGGAAGCGCACGTCGCCCAATTCGTCCTTATTGGCTTCGACCTGATCGACCGTCAGATCGCGGAACGTCCTGACTTCGGGATATTTCACTTTGAGGATTTCCAGGCCTTCGGCAGCTTCGCGTCGGCGGTCGTTATAGCCGGAGGTCAAGTGGGTGTGTTTTACTTTTGAATCGAGCAAAAACACCGAATATTCCTTGAATTCCGCCGGATGGTAATCGTGTTCGAGCGTATTGCAATCGAGCTTAAACACATGGTTCTTTTTGCCGAAAACGGATGCGAACTGATCCATAATCCCACAGTTCACACCAGCAAATGTGTGCTCTGATTTTTGTCCGATAAGCGCGATTTCCTTTTTGGACAATCCAAGGTCGAACAACTTGTTGAGCATGTAACCGAAACCGCATTCGAGCGCTGCCGATGAAGACAACCCAGCGCCCATCGGAATATTGCTTGAAAAAACGACGTCGAAACCTCCCAGTCGCGACCCTTTTTCTTTGAGTTGGGAAAGCACGCCTAGCATGTAATTCGCCCACATCTTATCGATCGGTTCGATGTTTTCCGACAGTTGAAAATGATGCGCGTCTGATAAATCCTTTGCCACGAAACTGACTTCATCAGACCCGTTCGCCGAAACCGCAAAGCAAATGTATTTGTTGATGGCCGCCGGCAAAACGTATCCGTCGTTATAATCTACGTGCTCGCCAATGATGTTGATGCGGCCCGGCGCCAGGAAAATGTGATCCGGACGGGAATGAAAAACAGACGAAAAATGATCGGCCGTGGTTTCTATAAGTTTTTTCTTCTTCACTTTTTGTATTGTTTGAGGTCGTAAAAGTCGAAAGCTTCAAGGGCTTCATTGTTATTTTTTGAATCGAAAAAAGTTGCATTCTCCCAATGAGAGCCTTGTCCCCAAAGCGTTTTGCACTTTGATGTCACCCAAGCCGGTTCCCAGTAAATTACGCCGTTCCCGCCGGCTTTAAGCACGATATTCGTCAAGTCGATCATGTACTTTTTCTGGCCGGCTGGCGTTGCCGGATAACCGTCGATAAGCGCTTTTTCATTGAGAATGTTGTTGGCTTCGTCCACATTTTCCATGTTGTAAGGATACGACGTTTCTACGACAAGCAGCGGTTTTTTGTAGGTGTCGACAAGGGTTTTGATCGCCTGCGGAACCCTGTCGAATCTGTATTCCGACCATAGCGGATAATACGAAATTCCGATCCAGTCGTAATCTGAAATACCGTTTTTATTTGCTTCCGCAAACCACTTTAACGCGTTTTCAGGCTGGGCGATATGTAGCAGAATCCCGATTTTCGATTTGGTGCGCTTCGAGGCTTCGCGTACGGCAGAAATTCCTTTGTTGAACAGGAACGCATTGCGCTTCCAGTCGATCTCGTCTTTGGCTTTTGGCGTAGGTTGAAGGATTTCACTGTTGGTTTCGTTTCCGACCTGAACCATTTCCGGCAACAGATTTTCCTTGTGAAGCTGCAAAAGTGTTTTAAGCGTATAATTGTAAATGCTGTCGCCCAACGTCTTCAGGTCCTTCGTGTTTTTCCAGGCCGCAGGCATTTCCTGATGTGCGGGATCGGACCAGGTGTCGGAATAATGAAAGTCGAGCAATACATCGGTTTTCGTGTCCTTCGCACGCTTGATCGATCTTTTTACATCTGATAAGCCCGAGTACGAATTGATGCTCGGCGAGTGCCAGAGCCGCAGCCGGACGAGGTTCGACCCTTTATCGGCAAACAGTTCATAAGGATCGGCTTTTTTACCGCCGTTTTGGAAATAGGCGCCGCAGTCCTCGATTTCGTTTACATACGACAGATCGGCACCCAGGTAGATCTTGTCGGCTTGAGCCGAAACCAGCATCGGAAATAACAATAACAATATTTTTTTCATATTCTATTCGTTCAATCTTTTAATCTTGATCCACCCCGAAAACATCCATCACCGGCAACGCATTACGGTTGAAATCCCAAAGCGCCTGATTTTCGAAAGCGGAACCGTTCGTAGCTTCGGCTCCGCGGAAAGCGATCCACTCGCCTCCCCAATAGGCGAAACCTTGGCCGTATTGAGAAGCTTCAAGAATGCTCCGGATCGACGTCATGAACCCTTTCTGGCCGGCTTCAGATGCCGCAAAACCGGGAACCAGCTGGCCTTGCTCACCCACGATATTGTTCGTGTAATCGGCCCAGCCAAGCGTAAAAGGATATGCGGTTTCGGCAAGCACTACTTTTTTGCCGTGAGCCGCTCCCAGCGTATCGATGATATTACTCAGGCTCGCCAGGCTTGTCCCGTGCCATACCGGATAATACGACAATCCGATGTAATCGTAATCGACCGATGCCGTTTTGTTGAAAAACCATTCCGCACCGGTGATTCCCGCGAAATGCAACATGATTTCGGTGTCGGGCGACTGGCTCCGGATCTTTTGGCTGATCGCCTGGAAAAGCTCTATCGACTGATTTTCGTTCGTAGAAAGTTTTCCTTCAGGCCAAAGCAGGCCGTCATTGGTTTCGTTCCCGATCTGGATGATGTCAGGGTTTATTTCAGTCAGAATTTGTGACGTATAGGTTTCGGCCGCAGCCTTTAGTCCGGCAAAATCCAGAGCGTTCCAGGCCGCGGGCTTGGTTTGCTGGCCGGGATCCGCCCATGAATCGGAATAGTGTACCGTCAGCCAGACCTTCATTCCCGCATTCCGGACGCGTTGCGCCAAAGTTTTGACCTCCTGCAATCCCGAATGACCGGTCGCCGGAGCGTGCCACAATCGCAACCGCACATAATTCACGCCGGCATTCTTTAACGTCGTGACCGCATCCTGGGCCGCTCCGTCGTTGTAAAAAACGGTTCCCTCACCCTCTATTTCAGGAAGTGTGGAGATATCGGCGGCGCGGATGAATTCGTCGGCGACCACCGGCGGATCTACGTTTGGGCTCGTGGCATCATCGGAACCGCATCCGACGGCAAAAAGAGACAAAACTCCGAAAAGGAAAATTTTTTTCATGTCAATACGCGTGAAATTTATAGATCGTCTTGTGGTAATAAATCGAATCTTTCTTCAGGACGGCGCTTGGGAAATTCGCGTGATTCGGCGCATCCGGATAATTTTGCGTTTCGAAGCAGATACCGCTTGTCTTGTGATAGGCTGCAGCGTTCTTTCCGGCTAGCTTTCCGAAACAGTTACCGCCTACATAAATATGGACACTTGGCTGATTCGTGTGAACGGACATCCTGAGCTTGTTTTTCGGACTAAATAATGTCGCGGCCAAGCCGTAATCGCCTTCGAGTACAAAGGTGTTGTCAATGGATTCCGGAACTTTTTTCGCTGACGAAAAATCGAATTTGTGTCCGTTGAGGCTGATGTATTCGCCTGTCGGAATATTCTCATCGTCGAGTTCCAGTATCCTGTCCGAATTCACGGTTAGTTCCTGATCCAGGACAGAAGACTCGTGACCATCGAGGTTGAAATAACTGTGATGCGTCAGGTTGACAACGGTATCGCGGGACGTAATCGCCTTGTATTCCAGGATGAGCTCGTTGGATTCGCTGAGCGTGTACGTAAGTTCAACGGTCAGTTCCCCTGGGAAATGTTCGTCTTCATCGGGGCTGACGAGGCCGAACGTAATGGACGGATTATTGCCGGGAACCATCCGCTTGACTTCCCACATTTTGCGTCCGAAGCCGACGTTGCCGCCGTGAAGCGTATTGCTGCCCTGATTGGCATTGAGCACGATTTGCTTTGCGTTAAGGGAAAAGCGTCCGCCTGCGATCCTTCCGGCGTAGCGTCCGACGGTCGTGCCGAAATAGGGAGCCGACGGAAGCGAATACGAATCGATATAATCCTGAAGCGAATCGAATCCGCAGACGACATCGACCATTTCGCCTGATTTAAGCGGAATCTGGAGAGAAATTATGGTGGCGCCGAAATCGGAAACGCGCAGCTGCATGCCGTCGGCGTTTGTAAGCGTGTACAATCCGGCCTTTTGATGTTCGTCGGAAAAACCGAACACTTTCTCAAAAATCGGCTCGACAAAATTGGATATCTGCTTTAGCTTCATTGATATTGTGGCAATAATTAAATCCAAAAATAAACCTTGCCTAAAAAATCTCATACCGATACCTACCAGTTTTTATATATTTGCGACAAAGATTTCGCATGAAACTGATTTCTATCCAAAGCAATTCGGGCGTTCCGAAATACAAGCAGATCATTGCTTCTCTCGAGAAAGCCATACTGGACGGGATATTGGTTAAAAACGACCGGCTCCCGTCCGTGAACAAGGTGTGCCTCGAGTTCGGCCTGTCGCGCGACACGGTGCTCCTCGCATACGACGAACTCAAGAAGCGCGGCATCATCCTGGCCATACCGGCAAAAGGCTACTACGTAAAAAGCACCGAGGTCAGTATCCGGGAAAAAATCTTTTTATTGTTCGACGAACTCAATTCGTTCAAGGAGGATTTGTACAATTCGTTCCTGGAAAATATCGGAAAAGACGTGCAGGTCGATATTTCCTTCCATCACTTCAACCCGAAAATGTTCACCAAACTCATAGACGAGAACAACGGGATTTACACCAAATACGTGATCATGCCGGCCAATCTTGAGAGCGCGGCCCAGAGTATTGCGACGTTGCCATCGTCGGAAGTTTTTATTTTGGATCAGACGAACGAAGCGCTCGCGAACTATCCCGGCGTTTACCAGAATTTCGTGTCCGATATCTATCAGGCGCTCAAGGAAGGCAAAGGCCGCCTCGACCAATACCGCAAACTCATCCTGATTTTCCCAGGGTTTCGGGAACCTTTGGGCATGAAGCAGGGTTTTCTGAATTTTTGCGAGGATTTCAATTTCAGCTTTGAGGTGATTTCCGAATTCGACAACCGCAACATCGAACAGGGCGAGGTCTATATTTTGCCGAACGACCGCGACCTGGTGAAAGTCATTGAAAAGTCAAAGCGTCAAAAATTGCAGTCGGGCATTGACTTCGGAATCATTTCGTACAATGAAACGCCGTTGAAAAAAGTGGTCGAGCGCGGTATATCGACGATTTCAACCGATTTTGAAACCATGGGGAAACTCATGGCGAAACTCATCCGCGACGGACGCAAAAAAAGCATTGCGAACAAATGTTCGCTGATCTTGCGGAATTCACTCTGAAATACGAACTTTACTAAAAAAGCCATGAGAAAATTTCTAGTACTACTCAGCATTTTCGCGGTCATCGCCTGTGAAGACGAGAAAGAAGGCGAGCAGGTTTGCACGAACAAGCTTTGGAACCTTACCGAAACCTGCAGCAACAACCCCAATACAGGCGAAGAAACCTGCAACTGGCTCGCGACTTACGGGCAAACGCAGGCATCGGCCAATACAGTTACAGTCGATCAGTCGACGTACGATCACTATGTGGAACTGGGAAATGTTACCGACGGATCCATTTGCTGGGAAGGAACCCAAGACTGAATCACTTCTTTTTTTCCAATGCCGAAAGCCGTATTCGATAGCTTCGATCATGTCTTGCCTGATTTAAGATCGCGGGCCTTTTCCGGCAATATCGATTTCGCTACCTTTGACCAAACCTCTATTGAAAACCAAATGAAACAGACATTTCTCGCCCTCATATTGGCGTTCGCCGCCCTTTCGGTTTCGGCCCAGCAACTCAAATCTCCCAACGGGAATTTCGTTATGAATTTCGCGCTTGCTTCCGGCGGCGTCCCAACATATAAGCTTGATTATAAAGGCAAGGCTGTTGTCAAAACGAGCAAACTCGGGCTTGAACTCAAAAAAGACGACAAATCGCTGATAGGCGATTTTACTGTTTCCGAAACCAAAACCGCCTCGTTCGATGAAAATTGGGTGCCGGTTTGGGGCGAAGTGAAATCCATCCGGAACCATTATAACGAATTTGCCGTGACGCTGAAGCAAAACGGGACCGATCGCTCGATGATCGTGCGCTTTCGCTTATTTAACGACGGATTGGGTTTCCGGTATGAATTTCCGACCCAGAAAAACCTGACCTATTTCGTCATTAAGGAAGAGAAAACCGAATTCGCCATGGCCGGCGATCACACGGCATTCTGGATCCCGGGCGATTACGACACGCAGGAATATGATTTCACGACGTCGAAGCTGTCTGAAATCGAGGCGCTGATGAAGAAATCGGTAACGGCGAATTTGTCGCAGACTTCATTTTCAAATACCGGTGTCCAGACCTCATTAATGATGAAATCGGCAGACGGGCTTTACATCAACCTGCATGAAGCGGCGCTCATCAATTATTCGACGATGCACCTGAACCTCGATCCCAAAACGTTCACGTTCACGTCATGGCTTACGCCTGATGCCAAAGGCGACAAAGGTTATTTACAGGCGCCATGCGTATCTCCCTGGCGGACGATAATCGCGAGCGACGATGCGCGCGACATCCTGGCTTCGAAGATGACGTATAACCTGAACGAGCCGTGCAGGATCGAGGATACATCCTGGATCCATCCGGTGAAATACGTAGGCGTCTGGTGGGAAATGATTACGAATAAATCGTCGTGGGCGTATACCGACGAGATTCCGACAGTCGAACTCGGCAAAACCGATTACACCAAACTCAAGCCGAACGGAAAGCATGGCGCCAACAATGCCAACGTGCGCAAACACATCGATTTTGCGGCCGAGCATGGCTTTGGCGGCGTACTTGTTGAAGGTTGGAACCAAGGTTGGGAAGACTGGTTCGGGCATTCTAAGGATTACGTTTTTGATTTCGTGACGGCTTATCCGGATTTTGACGTGAAAGCGTTGAACGCATATGCTAAATCGAAGAGCGTGAAACTGATCATGCACCACGAAACGTCTTCATCCGTGAGGAATTACGAAAGGCACATGGACAAAGCCTACCAATTCATGAAAGACAACGGGTACGATGCCGTGAAATCAGGATATGTGGGCGATATCCTGCCGCGCGGCGAGAATCACTACAGCCAGTGGATCGTGAACCACTATCAGTATGCGATCGAAAAAGCGGCCGATTACAAGATTATGGTCAATGCGCATGAGGCGGTGCGTCCGACGGGAATCGCGCGCACGTATCCGAACCTTATCGGAAACGAATCGGCGAGAGGAACCGAATACCAGTCCTTCGGCGGATCGAAACCGAATCATGTCACGCTGCTCCCTTTTACGCGTCTGCTTGGCGGCCCGATGGATTACACGCCGGGCATTTTTGAAATGGACCTGACCAAACTCAATCCGGATAATCATTCCCATGTGAATGCGACGATCGCCAACCAGCTTGCGCTTTACGTGACGATGTATTCGCCTTTGCAGATGGCGGCTGACCTGCCTGAAAATTACAACCGTTTCCTTGACGCGTTCCAGTTTATCAAGGATGTCGCCATCGATTGGGACGAGAGCAATTACATCGAAGCCGAGCCGGGACAATACATTACGGTTGCCCGGAAAGCAAAAGGCAAACAGGATTGGTTCGTGGGAAGCGTCGGCGGAAACGAAGCACGGACTTCCAAAATTGGTTTCGGGTTTTTGGATAAGGGCAAATCGTATGTCGCCACGATCTACGCTGACGGAAAAGACGCACATTTTAAGACGAACCCGCAATCGTATGCGATCCGGAAAGTGCTCGTGACGAACAAATCGCAATTGTCGCAATGGGTGGCGGCCGGCGGCGGATATGCGATTTCGGTCGTTCCTGCGACCGCACAGAATTCAAAAGGCCTGAAAAAACTGTAAGATGAAAAAGTGTATTTTCCTGGTTTTGTTTGCTGCCGGATTTTTGGCTCCGACAATCGTCACGGCTCAGAAGGCAGGCGACCAGAAAGCCAAAACCGACATGCTGAAGGCGTTTTACGCCGAATACATCGCTGCGAATACAAAAGATCCCGTGAGCGAAAAAGATGTGCAAGGCATACTTAAAAAGTATCTGACGGTAAAATTTCTGAAAGAAGTTCCGAAGCTGAGCGAAGAACTGGAATCGGATCCGTTTGTGAGTGCGCAGGATTTCGATGCGGAATGGCTGAAAACGCTGACGATCGAACCTTCGGCAACGTTCAATGTGTTCCGGGTTTCCTACGACATGGGTTTCGAGGATGAAAAAGCGCTGATAAGGCCTGTTGTCGCGAAAGAAGGCGGCAAGTATAAAATTGACGGCATCAAAACCGATTGACCCAGGGCCTCTTCGTTTGAAGGGGCTTTTTTTTGTGCGTTAAGGATGGAAGCGGCATCCTTTTGATAAAACTCAAAGGTTTCCCAGCCAAGTCAAAACCGAACTGTAGCGAAATAAAACCTTTGAGGTTTACAAAAGATACAGCGGACAGCCTGACGGCGGCCGTAAAGATGAAATCGAAAAAGGATTGTGTTCCCGCCGGAACGCCCGGATGAACATCGGCAATTTTATGATTTTTTACAGATTTTCTGTAGTTCAGGATGGGATTGAAGGTTTAATTTTACCCTTGAATGAGGCCAAAACAAAAAAGCTTCCCATAAGAGAAGCTTTGTACCCGGGGCCGGGCTCGAACCGGCACGGTTTCCCACAGGTGTTTGAGACCAGCGCGTCTACCAATTCCGCCACCCGGGCATTTGATCTGGTATAACCGTTTCGTGGCTGCAAATGTATAAATAAATCTGTATTCGCAAACTAAATTTACGTGAATTTATGCTTTTTTCATCAGATTAAATGCCTAAATTTGCACCTCGTTTACAAAACGCACACACAACTAACTACTAAACAATACGATAACAATGTCGCATCACGAACCGGAAGCAAAGATTTTCGCGTGTACGCAAAGCACCTATCTGGCCCAGAAAATCGCCGATTCATACGGCACGCCTCTAGGTAAAGTAACGTTCTCTGAATATAGCGATGGCGAGTTTCAACCGTCATTCGAGGAATCGATCCGCGGGATCAGGGTGTTTTTGGTCTGTTCGACGTTTCCAAGTTCGGACAATTTGATGGAGCTTTTGCTCATGATCGATGCGGCCAAACGCGCTTCTGCCCGTCACATCACGGCTGTCATCCCTTATTTCGGATGGGCGCGCCAGGACAGGAAAGACAAGCCGCGCGTCCCGATCGGAGCCAAACTCGTTGCCAAGTTGCTCGAGACGGCCGGAGCCACGCGCATCATGACGATGGATCTGCATGCCGACCAGATTCAGGGGTTTTTCGAGAAACCGGTCGACCACCTGTTTGCCTCGACGATCTTCCTGCCTTACGTAAGGAGCCTGAGCCTGGAAAACCTGACGATCGCCTCGCCCGACATGGGTGGTTCGAAAAGAGCATATGCTTATTCGAAGTTCCTGAATTCCGACGTCGTGATCTGCTACAAGCAGCGCAAAGCCGCCAATGTGATCGAATCGATGGAACTCATCGGTGAAGTACGAGGCCGCAACGTCATACTTGTGGACGACATGATCGACACGGGAGGAACGCTGGCAAAAGCCGCCGATCTTATGATCGAAAAAGGAGCGTTGAGCGTTCGTGCGATTTGTACGCATGCGATTTTGTCGGGATCGGCTTACGAAAAAATCGAAGCGTCCCAATTAACGGAATTGATCGTCACCGATTCGATTCCGCTAAAAAAGCAATCACCTAAAATCAGGGTGGTGAGCTGTGCCGATTTGTTCGCCGACGTCATGAAAATGGTGCAGCACAACAAGTCGATCAGCGGTAAATTTGTAATTTAATTTTTTAACATAATTCTTATATAATGAAATCGATTACGATTAATGGATCAGAAAGAGAAAACGTAGGCAAGTCTTCGACAAAGTCGCTACGTGATGCTGGATTGGTTCCGTGCGTAGTTTACGGCGGCGACAAACCAGTACACTTCTCTGCAGAGGCGAAGTCTTTCAAAAACCTGGTTTACACTCCGAACGCGCACACTGTCGTGCTCGATCTTGGCGGCCAGACAATCAACGCTATCCTTCAGGATATCCAGTTTCACCCGACATCGGACAAAATCCTTCACATCGACTTTTTCCAGTTGAACGAGACAAAAGAGATCACGATGGAAGTGCCTGTGAAAATTACGGGAACGTCTCCAGGTGTACTTGGTGGTGGAGTTTTGCGTCTGAACACGCGTAAATTGAAAGTGAAGGCGCTTCCTGCCGATCTTCCTGACTACGTTACGGCTGATATTTCCGAGCTTCAGATGGGTAACAAATTGTATGTCACGAAACTTGTTTCAGACAAATACAAATTGATTCACCCTGACAACACTGTTGTAGCACAAGTACGTATCTCTCGTGCGGCGATGAAAGCTGCTCAGGAAGCTGCAAAAGCTGCAAAAGCTCCTGCAAAAGGGAAAAAGAAGTAATAGTCGAATGTCAAACGTCAAATGTCGAACGACCCGAGACGTTAAAATTGACGAAAACTTATATTGGGAAAGCCTCGTTGAAAGACGGGGCTTTTTTGTTGGAGTAAGTTAATTATTGATGTCTGCATTTGGATAGCGAGAAGCGGAAATGTTGACGTGATGAAATGCAAAATTTAAGATTATGTACAGTTTTTCTGTAGGTGGCTGATGTTGGATTACGCTAAATTTATGGGTGGGTGGTGGAGGCATTTTTAAAATTTGCTGTTTCGCTAATTCACCAATTCGCTAATTTGCTAATTTTGCAACATGAAAAAATTCCTCATCGCCGGCCTTGGCAACATCGGAGCCGACTACGTCAACACACGCCATAACATCGGATTCAAAATCCTGGACTTTTTAGCGAGGAAGGAAGGCCTGACGTTCGAGACCGCCAAGCTTGGCGCGGTAGCGGAATACAGTTTCAAAGGACGAAAATTCATTCTTCTGAAGCCCAATACGTACATGAACCTCAGCGGGAAATCGGTCCAATACTGGATGCAAAAGGAAAACATTCCGCTGGAAAATATTCTGATAATTACAGATGACCTGAATCTGCCGTTCGGGACCATCCGCATCAAGCCAAAAGGCAGCGACGGCGGGCACAACGGGCTCAAAAATATCAACCTCATCCTGAATACCCAGAATTACACGCGCTTCCGTTTCGGGATCAGCGACGAATTCAAAAAAGGCCAACAAGTCGATTATGTGCTTGGCGTCTGGTCAGAGGATGAAGAAGCGAAATTATCCGAAAGACTGGAAATGTCGGTCGAAGTCATTAAGTCGTTTGGCACTGCCGGCCTTGAACACACTATGACAGGCTTTAACGGAAAGTGATTCGTAAATCTGCCATCATAATCCTATTAATGTGTAATGTAATGAGTTAAACTTATAAGTTTGTTCAAGTATCACTCGCGTAATTTTAAACAAAAAGAAATAGCGATCATGATACATCAATTACAACCTTCGATTCTGGTGGAAACACCGCTAGGCACCGGACAGGCCATACTCATCATCGATTACGGAATGCACCAGAATTCCTGTTGGGTCGTCGCCCTGCAAAGCAACGGCGTCATCAAGCACTTTGATTGCAACGACGTGATCCTTTCCACGAATTATACCTACGGAATGAATCTGCGCAAGAACAATTTTACGGACAAAATGAAAAAAACGGATTGATCCACATCGATAGGAAATTCGTTTTTTCTGATTAATTTGAGGTCATGAAAGATGTACACATCGGATGCTCCTCGTTCTATAACCGCAAATGGTCCGGCATTTTCTATCCGGAAGACCTGCCATCAAAAGATTGGTTCCGGTTTTACGCGAATCAATTCAAAACCTTTGAAATAAACGCCACTTTTTACAAATTTCCGACGCTTAGGATCATGCAGAATTGGTATGATCGGAGCCCATCGGGATTTCTGTATTCCATCAAGGCGCCCAAAATCATTACGCACCTAAAGCGTTTTGAAGATTGCAAAGACGAACTTTCCCAATTTTACCGGATTTGCAAAGACGGCCTGGCCGAAAAACTGGGCTGCCTGCTCTTTCAATTGCCGCCTTCTTTTTCTTACGACGAAAATCGCCTTCAACTTATCCTGAGCCAATTGGACAACTCATTTACCAATGTCGTCGAATTCCGGAACGAGACGTGGTGGCGAGACGATGTGAAACAAGCGTTTTCCGATCGCAACATTGTTTTTTGCAGTGTCAGTTATCCGAAATTGCCGGATGAGATCAGCGTGACGAACAATACTACGTATCTGAGACTGCACGGAAAGCCAAGGTTATTTTATTCGGAATATGACTCGTCGGAGCTTCAAAAATTCTACGACCGATTGCCGGAATCAGGAAAATCTTTTGTGTATTTCAACAATACGGCAAGCGAAGCAGGAATTAAAAATGCGCTGGAACTTCTAGAGAGATTAAATTCAGATTCGAATTAATTCAATACCGACCGATATTGCTTCCGGTATTCCGAAGCGCTCTTTCCCGTCAAGTCCCTGAACGTCTTGTTGAAATAACTGAAATTGTTGAAGCCGCTCTCAAAACAGATCTCCGTGATCCCGATCTGCTTCTCCGCGAGCAATTTCGAGGCATGCACCACGCGATATTCATTGACGAAGCGCGTAAACGTCTTATTGGTCACCTTTTTAAAATACCGGCAAAACGAAGGGACGGTCATGCTGACTAAACCGGCAATTTCCTCGAGTGCGATCGGATTCTGGAAATGGTCCTTCACATGATTGAACACGGTATTGATCCGGTCGTTGTCCTGAACCTGGGTTTCAACGGCAAAACCTTCGGCATTTAAAATCTTGGTATCCTTGGCCAGATGCAATTCATTGAGGATCGAAAGCATAGCCATCAACCGCTCGAACTGAGGCAAATGCTGCATGGCCTCGATCTTCGGGCCGACGTTTTCCATGGTCTGGCGTCCGAAAGCAATTCCCGCCTTTGCATCCTGGAACAAAACGCCGATATTCTTTATTTCCGGCAGATCCATAAAAGAATTCCCAAGAAAATCGGGCCTCATCTGAATAACCGTTTCATTTTTATTGCCGGTTTGGTCGTCGGTAAACCCGCAATGTGGCAAATTGCTTCCGATCAGGATCAGATCGCCGTCATTATAGTACGAAACGTGGCTTCCGATCTGCCGCTTGCCCGATCCGCCGTTGACATAAACCAGTTCCACCTCCGGATGGTAATGCCAGACGTGCGATTTCGCATTCGCCTTCTCGTCGAATTTCGAATAGTAAAACGAACTTCCGAATGAGGGTTCGATTATTTCAAATGCAGGTTTCATATGGCAAAATTACATCGTTATGAGAAGCGGGATCTGTGCAAAATTAACCAGAATAGGTGATATATTATCCGAAAACGATATCTATCTGAAAATTCAGGTTAATCCAGCATATAAATATGAAAATCCGCTGCTAACATTGCAGGCTTTGCCGTGCTAATTTTACATCGTTGAAATGAATATGAACCTAAATTTTTACACTATGAAAAATTTCATGAAGTTCGGTTTGATTATGGCGATGTTGTTCGGAATGGCGTTTTCCGCATTTGCCGGCACTAAAGATTTTAAACTTCGGCTGAATGCCGTCGGAAAAACAATCAGCTATAAATTCGGGGAAGAACCGAAGGCCGGGGTCAAAAAACCGGTTTTGGTAAGCAAAAGAAACGGCCGTGTGTCGATGAGCATCATAAACTCCGATCAAACTCCGGTCGAAGTTACCATTCTTGACAAAGACGGATCTGAAATCTACAGGGACACTTTTCCGGCCGCGTTGAGCACGATCAAGATGTTCAATTTCGCGAACGTCGGTTACGGCGATTACACTTTCGTGACGAGATACGGGAACAAAACGTTTACGGAATCGGTTAAAGCAGGTAACTAACCCAATAAAATCTGCCAGGAGAAGCCTTCCCGAAACGGAGGGCTTTTATTTTTTAATGATCTTGTCAGACTTCAGCAATTCGCCGCCTTTACCATAAATGCGTACGAAATAAACGCCGGGTTCGAAACTGTCGAGGCTGACGATGTTTTCCTGGCGGCCGAGTTCCACCGTTTTTTTGAGTTGCCCGCTTGCCGTAAATATCTCCGCTTTTTCGAGTCCGATGCTTGTCGATCTCAATACCACGTATTTATCGGCGGGATTCGGATAGATCGAAATCTGGCTGTTGTACGAAACGTTCTTCACGCCCAAAAGCGACAATCTGGAATTTTCAAGTGTATTTTGCACGACGGCTTTCTGGTCATCCGTAAAGAAAGCCATCGCCTCGTCGTTCACATAATCCATAAAGTTCATGAACATGGCGCCGTTCTGGTCCGGGTCGCACATGTTGCTGTTTTCCGGATACGACGGCAGGCCGAAGTGCGGATCGTTGATCGAAGGCGTGTCACCGATACCATCGTCATTTGCCATTTCGCCACAATCGGAACCGTCTTCACCCCACGGATGCGACAATCCGAAATAGTGGCCGAGTTCGTGAACGATCGTGCGTCCCTTGTCAAACGGTGCAATTGCCGATCCACCGCAACCGACCGCTTTATATGAGATGCAAAGTCCGTCATAAGATTGACCTGCGGCAGCTGGAGGCGTTCCGAAGCCCAGATAGCCGAACGTCTGAAAACGCCCGATCCAGATGTTGAGATATTTGCTCGTATCCCACGCCAGTTCGCCATCGGCAGTGTAATATTGATTTTCAAGATCGAAATTTTGCTCTACTTGTTTGCGCGTGATTCCGGTAGTGGCCTGCCCGTTCGGATCGACCGTCGCTTTGGAGAAGCAGATTTCCATATCGGCGGCAAAACACTGGAATGCCTGGGGAACGACGCTTGAAAAATCAGAGTTCATTCGCCTGAAATCGGCATTCATCGCAGCCAGTTGCGAATTGATCTGGGCATCGGAAATATTCTGCATATTGTTTTTATACAGAATGTGGAAAACGACGGGAATTGTAATCACCGTGCCCGGCGTACTCTTTGCCGAAGACCGGTCTTTCATGCGGGAATCCCGAACCGAATGTCTGATCGCCGACTGTCGTTCGCTGAAAACAGGATCGGCAGACCATTGTGCGTTCTTAACCGCATTTCCGCAATGGCGTTGGGCCGAAAGCGAAAGGGCGAAAAACAAGGCGAAAAGAGTAATTATTTTAGTCATAATCGGTTATCGGGATCAAAACTATGGCAAAAACCGCGGTGCCGAATATTTAATCGTTTATTGACCGGAACAATCGATGTAACGAAGAAATCCTTTGCGTGTACGGTCTAAGCGCTGCATTTTTTGTAGGAAGATTACTTAAATTGCGATTGTGCGATTTATCGGATACTTAAAATGGGCATAACCAAAATTGAGCGCCTGACTCCCATTTATTTCTCAAAAAGCCGATACCGTTTGTTTCCGATTCAAACTACTTTTACATTTGCAGTAAATCTTGGCTTTTGAAAATCTTCGATTCCATACAGGATTTCACACCTGACGGACAAACCATCCTCACGCTCGGCACTTTCGACGGCGTACACATCGGCCATCGGAAAATAATCGACCGGCTGGTGCAATCGGCTGCGGACGAAGGTTGCGAAAGCGTGATCCTGACGTTTTTCCCGCATCCGAGAATGGTGCTGCAATCTGATTCCGACATAAAACTGCTCAACACGATACAGGAAAAGGCCGATCTCCTGGAAAACGCCGGTCTCGAAAACCTGGTGATCCATCCGTTTGACAAGGCATTTTCAAGGCTTACCGCCGAGGAATTTGTAAAGACGATCCTGGTCGATCGCTTCAATATTAAAAAGATCATCATCGGGCACGATCACCGGTTCGGACGCAACCGCACGGCTACAATTGACGACCTCGCTGAGTACGGATCGCTTTACGGTTTTGAAGTCGAGCAGATATCCGCTCAGGAAATCAATGAAGTTTCGGTAAGTTCTACCAAAATCCGGGGCGCGCTGGCCAACGGCGATATGCAACTCGCCAACCGCTATCTGGGTTACGATTATTTTTTGACCGGACCCGTCGTCAGCGGAAAACAGCTTGGGCGCACGATCGGCTTTCCGACGGCGAACATCCGAATTGCCGAAGATTTCAAACTTATCCCGAAACAGGGCGTATATGTGGCAAAATGCAGCATTGACGGCGTCGAGGTCTTGGGAATGATGAACATCGGGACCAATCCTACCGTCGGCGGACAAGACCTGAGCATCGAAGTGAACTTCCTCAACTTTGAAGGCGACCTTTACGGACGCGTGCTGAAAATCGCTATCTTACATCGTATCCGGGACGAGGAAAACTTTGCGTCCATCGATATTCTCAAAGCGGCGATCGAGCAGGACCGTATTTCGACCCTTGCCTATTTTGACAGCCTATGACCTTCGCCCAAAAACTCTTCAGGCCAATCGATAACGCGCCTCTGGTCATTTTCCGCATCTTTTTGGGATTCCTTTTGTTTGCCGAGGCGATCGGTGCGATCTTAACGGGTTGGGTGAAATCGACGTTCATTGAACCGGAATTCACGTTCTCCCACATCGGGCTTGAATGGCTCCAACCGCTCCCGGGCGACGGCATGTACTACTATTTTATAGCGATGGGAATCCTGGGACTTCTGGTCATGATTGGATTCAAATACCGCTGGACGCTGTCGCTTTATTCGCTGCTTTGGGCCGGCGTTTATTTCATGCAAAAAGAGTCCTATAACAACCACTATTATCTGTTGTTGCTGGTCTGCCTCATCATGTTGTTTTTGCCTGCCAACCGATATGCGTCATTCGATGCCCGCAACCCGGACATACGACGGCTGACGATGCCGCAATGGTGCTCGTGGATTATGATCGTGCAAATGGCCATCGTTTATTTTTTCGCGACCGTTTCCAAAATAACGCCTCATTGGGTCGACGGGACGTTCATCAGGTTACTGCTCGGCGGGACTAACCATCTGCCATTCGCCGAAGAACTGTTCGCCCAAAACTGGTTTCATTTGTTTATCGCCTGGTCCGGAATGCTGTTCGATTTGGCCGTTATCCCACTGTTTTTGTGGAAAAGGACCAGGACCATTGCGTTTATCTGCTCCATTATCTTCCATATTTTTAATTCGATCGTGCTTCAGATAGGCATCTTTCCTTTTTTCGCTCTGAGCTTTATCGTCTTCTTTTACCCGCCGGAAACCATCAGGCGCATCTTTTTGAAACGCAAGCCCGTGGCCGATACGACAATTCAGATTCCATGGCAAAAATCGTTGTTGCTTTACGTATTCCTGCCGTATTTTATACTTCAAATCTTTTTACCGCTGCGGCATTTCCTCATCAAAGGCGATGTTTTATGGACGGAAGAAGGCCACCGCCTGAGCTGGCGCATGATGCTGAGGCAGCGCTACGGCTACGCCCAATTCAAGGTTGTGGATAAAAAGACACGCATCAGTTCGACGTATTCGCTTCAGGACATGAGCCACAAGCAGCAGCATTTCGCCAGCACGAAGCCGGACGGGATCTGGCAAATGGCGCAGCACATCCGCAACGAATACAAGGAGAAAGGCAAAGATGTCAGCGTTTACGTAATCGGGAAAGTGGCGGTCAACGATTCCGGCTACCACACGCTTGTCAATCCGGAAGTGGATCTGGCCAATGCCCCGTGGAATTATTTCTGGCACAATGACTGGGTTTTGCTTTACGATGAAAATTGGCAGCTTTTGAAGTAATCGGAGTATTATCGGGATTGATTATTAAAATTATATTAAAGTCCCGAGCCTGTTGAATAATGGTGATTTTTTAGTTAAATTTGATAGACACCTAACCAAGATTTGTCTAACTAATCCGGTCGTTCGCATCGGTTCTAAAACCATAACCATGAAACTTACCAGAGAACTAATCAACGGATTCCTGATCTTCGCCGGAATCGGCATTTACTTCATCATACTTGAATTACTCGGCTTGTCGGATGTTTTCCTGCTGAGGATCCTGAACCTTTTGTTCGTAGTATACGGGGTTAACCGCACCATTCGCGGGAACTACCAGGACGGCGTCCGCGGATACAACACGAATCTGATAGCGGCCATCATTACCTCTATGATCGGAGCGGCGTTGAGCATCGCGAGTTTGCTGGCTTACATTTATATCAAAGGAGGAGAGCCATATCTTAAAAATCTGGCGGAAAACTTTATTTTTGGAGGCGGCGACCTTACGATCCAGCAATATTGTATCGGATTGTTGTTCGAATCTACGGCCGCATCGCTGATCGTTTCTTTCTGCCTTATGCAATATTGGAAGGATAAAGTCGAGGTCATCAACCGCGTTGACTGATCCAACTTTTACAGATATGCCTGCAATTCACCTCTTTGGTCGGGTTGCAGGCTTTTTTATGCCCTTACCAGATTTGATTTGGGAACTTACCCCACCCGACTTAAATAAGAATTCTTTACTTTTGACGCTTTAAACCCAGTCCTTATGACCCAAACCAGACACAATTGGACGAAGGAAGAAATCATCGCCCTTTATAACAAACCAATGATGGACCTGCTTTTCGAAGCGGCTTCCATCCATCGCATACATCACGATCCCAACGTTGTCCAGGTTTCCACGCTTTTGTCGATCAAAACCGGCGGATGCCCTGAAGATTGCGGCTATTGCCCTCAGGCTGCCCGTTACCATACCGACATCGAAGGAAACGCTTTAATGACGGTGAACCATGTCAAAGCTCAGGCCTTGCGTGCGAAAGCAAGCGGATCCTCGCGCGTTTGCATGGGCGCCGCCTGGAGAAACGTAAAGGACGGCCCTGAGTTCGACCAGGTGCTGGAAATGGTCCGTACGATCAACAAACTCGATATGGAAGTTTGCTGCACATTGGGAATGCTGACCGAAAATCAGGCGCATCGCCTCGCTGAAGCGGGATTGTACGCTTATAACCACAATCTCGATACGTCCGAAGAATACTATAAAGAAGTAATTTCCACACGTGGTTTCGAAGACCGTCTTCAGACCATTGACAATGTCCGTAAGACGAATGTCACCGTATGTTCCGGCGGCATTATCGGAATGGGCGAAAGCATTGCAGACAGGGCCGGAATGCTCGTAGCGCTGTCAACACTGAATCCGCAACCCGAATCGGTGCCGATCAACGCCTTGGTTGCCGTAGACGGAACTCCGATGGAAGACGAGAAACCGGTCGAGATCTGGGAAATGATCCGAATGGTAGCGACCACAAGGATCGTCATGCCGGAAACCCAGGTACGATTATCGGCAGGGCGCACGAATATGTCGCGTGAAGGCCAGGCTATGTGTTTCTTTGCCGGTGCGAACTCGATCTTTGCCGGAGACAAGCTGCTTACGACTCCAAATCCCGATGTAAGCGAAGACATGAAAATGTTTGAAATGCTGGGATTGTCGGCACAAAAACCGTTTACCAAAAAAGTCCAGCCACAAACTGTCGAGGCTGTCGATTCTCAATTTGAATCGTTGGGCGAAAAGCCTAAATGGACGCGTCCGGGACATGTAATCGAGAGAAACCTCGAGGCTTCCGGAAAAAAACTGGTATAAAACTTCCGATATAATTGAAAATGAGGCTTTCCGAAAGGGAGGCCTTTTTTATACCTGTAAGTTCACGAAACTTTACATCCGATACATAAAAATCCGCTTACGCGAGACATTAATTTTTGTGAAAAAATTGGCAACGCCCTGATTTTACAATTTCGTAACAGTTGCTAACTTTGATAGGAAAGGCATATCCGACGGCCTTTCGCGACACCTAATAACCCGCTTATGTCTCTTAACCTAACCCAAATTGAACGCGTAAAAAGTATTTCCAGGGAGGATTTCTACCAAAATTACGTCAGGAAGCAAAAACCCGTCGTGGTAGAAAAACTTACCGAGGATTGGCCCGCTTTCAAAAAATGGAATTTCGAATATATCAAGGAGGTTGCGGGCGATCAGGTGGTTCCGCTTTATGACGATCGTCCGGTTTCCCACAAGGATAAATTTAATCAGGCGCATGCCGAAATGAAAATGTCCGATTATGTTGATCTACTAGAATCGGAGCCTACGAATTATCGGATCTTTCTCTATAATCTGGTCAAGGAAGTGCCGAAACTTCGACAGGATTTCAAATGGCCTGATCTGGGTTTGAGGCTGATCAGGCAAATGCCGATGCTTTTCTTCGGCGGACAAAACTCAAAAGTGTTCATCCACTACGATATCGACTATTCGAATATCCTGCACTTCCATTTCCACGGCAAAAAGAGGTGCGTGATCTTTGCTCCAGATCAGACGCCCTACCTTTATAAAGTTCCGCACGCGTTGATATCCCGGGAGGATATCGATTTTGACAATCCCGATCTGGAAAAGTTTCCGGCGCTCAAAAAAGCGCAAGGTTTCGTTACAGATCTTAGTCACGGCGAAATGCTCTATATGCCCGAAGGCTACTGGCATTATATGAAATACCTGACGCCGGGCTTTTCGATGAGTCTTCGGTCGCTGCCGAAAGATATCACCAATCTGGGAAAGGCGGCCTACAATATATTTATCATGCGCCATTTCGACAATATGATGCGAAACTGGAAAGGCCAGGCCTGGATTGACTATAAGAACAAGCAAGCCGTAGTGCGAACGCACAAATTGTTGGGTATAGAATAAAAAGGCCCCTTTTGTTTAGGGCCTTTCATTTTTACAATACTATTTTTCTCGAGATTATCGCCCCGTTTGCCAGTCTGGTTTTTACGATAAGCGACTGCCTGCTTTTCGACACGTTTTGAAGTGTGGCTTCAGGTGAATGTATGTCGCGTTTTTCGTATATGTTGCGCCCAAGCATGTCAAATATGGAAACCGATTCAATTTCAGAACCTGAGGATTGCAGATGGACGATTTGTTCCCTGACTGCGATCGAGAATCCAGTTTGGGCGTCGATGCCAGGCGTTGACAATTGTCCTGACGTAAAGCGCAGCTCAAAGCGCGTATCGAATGCACCATTTTCCGTTGTAAAAACGTAGGCTCCGGATTTCAGGTCGTGGACGATATTGAGCAATTTGTCCTCCAGATAAATGTCCTGACCGACAAACAATCCGTCGAACCCTTCCATTCCGATCTTGTAAGTTCCGGCAGCGGTCGATTTGTATCCGAGTCGGATTACATCCGAATCCACAAATGGCATTGCTCGGCCCTGAATCGTATAATGTTCGCCAGTTTCATTTATTATGGAATAGAGCGAAAGTTCGTTCCCTGCATCGGCAAATGCACCATCGTATAAAGCGTCGTAAGTATCAGAGGCACCGGCTGCATAACCAACCAGGGTTTGCTTGAACCTACCCGTATCGTTGTAAAGGTCGAGCCAGATACGATGCCTGTCGACTTCGGCAACCGGCTGATCCGTGTTGAGTTGACCTTGTTGGCCCGGCCTGAAAAACGTAGCGTTGTTTCCGGTAAGCCGCATACTGTTGTTGAACGTCACGTTCCCGGGCGTATGGCCCACGACAAAGAATCCTTGTCCCGAGGCAATCTTGCCGTTCGGAACGGTGTTGTTCGTGCCGATATTCGGAGCCGCGATCGTACCCGTACCACCAAGCAGGTTGTACACGGCATAATCGTCGTAACTGTAATTGTTGTTTGCAATCGGGGAATTATGCGTCCAGAAATACAAAGTTCCCGTAATTACAGCAGAATTCGCAGGCAATTGCAGGAAAGTATCCGCATTTATTGCGGACGGATAAGGATTTCCGACAAGATTCCAGATCCCGGTGCTGTTGAAAATCTGAGGTGTCACAAAGCCGTTATTCGGTACGCCTGTGAAATTGGCGGTGAAAATCTGGGTGGTCGGAAGGAAATTCTGAGGTGCGCGAACGATGTATCCGATGCCCGGCGCCATAACCGTCGAGCCTGGAACGCTTAGCCAACTATTGGTTTGTGTGTTGAATCTGTAAAACCTGTCGGCGCTTGTGGCAGGCGACAAATTGAAAAGCGTCTGGCCGGCTACGGGAGAAGACCAATACGTGTAGTCAAATTTGCGCATCGGGGTCGAGTTGCGACGGACCGTCACATTTCCGGTATTGACCGCAAAATCGTTTCGCTGAACGAGGCTGCCGCCGCTTTCGACGATGATCGTTCCCGCATTTTCAATTTCGCTTTCGATGTTCAGGAATTGCCCCGGATTGACTGTTAAGGTCCGGCCCGCGTTAACCTGACATTTGCACGCCGCGATATTCCCGGTCGACGTATTGTAGTTGGCATCAAAAATTGCCTTCATGGTTTGCGTAGGAGCGCCATTGGTCCAGGCACCGTTCCAGGTGGTCGTGATTTCCTTGCGTCCGAAAAGGGTAACGTTGTCGATCGCCCAAATTTCACTGGCATTATTCGTCATCGTGAGGCGCACCATAAGGTTGGCCGTCTTCGGCAGATTCGACAAACGCAGCGTACTCATCCCGTCCGCCGTGACGTATCCGGCAACCGCAGTGGCAAAATTCGTAGGCGTGTTATTTCCGTCGTAAGATGTCGTAAGAATACCGGATCCCGACGCAAAACTCCATTTTGAATTTGCATTTCCGGCAAGGTCGAATTCGCTCGACCACGTCGAACCGCCGTTGGCACTGACGGAAACGATGACTTTGTCGGTGTTGTCGGTTCCTTCGGACACAGTCGCCGACATTGATGCCAACCGGACCGACAATTCGATATTGCTGTAAGCGAGTGTATTGACGGCATTGAATGTAACGTTTGAAGTCCCATTACTCACCTGAAAGCTTCGTCCGCCAAGGAATTTTGGTGAAGTCCCGCCATCTCCGGTAGCACCATGTCCTGTTCCTGCCGCAACCGTATGAGTGCCGGTACCGTTATAAGTCCAGGCCGGAGTTGCCGGGGCGCTTTCGAAATCCTGTATTGCAAGGGTTTCCACGGGCCCGAAAGCGCAGGGAACGTAATCAAGCCCAAAGCCCTGGATAGCGAACGTATACGGATTCTCGTCAAAATCGTTATTCACCAGGTTTACTATGGCATTTTTAAGACCGACTGTGGCAGGATCGAAACGAATCGTAAAACTCGTGGTCGCATTTACCGCCAAAGTAGCCGCGGGAGTGGAAATTATGGAAAAATCCGAAGCGTTGGTACCCGACAAAGTCAGAGCACCGATCGTCAAAGGCGCCGTGCCCGAATTCCTGATAGTGAACGTCCTGTCGAATGTCGCACCCGAAATGTTGAGATTGTCGAAAATCGTATGGTTCACCAACGAGGGCGTCGTACTTGAATTCGCGATCGGCTGGCCGTTACCGGTAATACCCGCTTCCGGAGAAATTCCTCTTCCCTGGATAGCGAAAGTATACGGATTTTCGGTCAATCCGGTAAACGGATCGTTGATAGCATCGTTGTTAAGAATCGTGACCAGCGCCGTTCGTATTCCCGGCCCCTGAGGCGTAAACGTGATAATGAAGTTCGTCCCGATGCCACCGTTCAAATTGGTCAGAGGCGGTTGTGTCGTTACGATAAAATCACCCGGATTGGCGCCACTGATCTGCACTTTTGGCGTGCCGAGCAGTTGAATGATAGAGGCGGGATTGGACGTATTTTGTATCCGATATTCCTTTGCGACCGCAACCCCGATGATCTGGTCGGTCCACAACGTGTTGTTTCCAGTAACGGGAATCGTTAGCCCGCTTGTGATGTTGGAGGTCCCACCGGAAAATCCTTTGACATTAATATCGGGTTTCGGGATTTCACCATATCCCTGAATATCGAAAACATAGGGATTTTCATTGCTGTCCGTGTTCGTGATTGTAACAGTAGCTTTTCTCAGACCTTCGGCGCTGGGATCGAATTTGATAGTCAGCTCCCGGGAATTGCCTGAAGAACTTACCGGTTGGATACTTCCTGTCGGCGTATTCGTGGGTGAGGAAAGGAATATTGTAAAATCGGAAGCTTGAGGACCCGTGATTGTAATATTGCTCACGTTAAGCACGGCACCGCCGAGATTCTGGATTTGCAGCGTTGAATTCAGACTCGCCCCGATTGTAGAAATGGGAGAGTTGAACGGAGCGAAATCGGTACCTTCTGCCACGGTAGGCGTCGTATCACCCGTCAAAACGGTCACGCCGGACACACCTCTTACATTAATTTCCGGAGCCGGCGCACCGTAAGTTGCCGTCAGCACGATATCGTCCAGACCGAATTCATCGCGGTCTCCGGTTCCGCCGACGTCCTGTGAACTCCATCGCAGGTAGTAATATTGACCCGGTGCAATATTGAGTCCGGAAATGATCATGGAACGGGCCGGGGAAACGCCGATTGCCGTCCACTGGAAAGCATCCGGAGCTTCAGGAGAAATATAATCCAGAAGCGGTTCGTTCTGAAAAACGACATCGTCGGCAGAGTGCGAAAAATTAAAAGAGGACGATCTTCCTTCGTCGTTTCTGATAAACAAATTATAGGATACAGACAATTGGGTCATATTGACCGCACCATTGTTGCGAATCCTTAGAACTACGGAGCCGGGATTGAAATCGGTCCCGGTTGGCTGGATCATAAAAGCGGGATTGGCCGTGGTGCCCGGCAGTTCGGTATACGCATAAAGTCCGCCTGAAAGTACAGGGCTTGTGACTTGCCCGCGTCCGAAATCGTCGACGGTCTGGGTCCCTCCGAAGCCTAAAACCCCAAAATCAAATCCTCTGACCGACCAGGCGTTTGAATTCAATCGTCCGGCAACGGTGGGATTCGGGGAAAATCCGGCAGCGGTGTAGGCTCCGGTGCCCACGCTCGACGGCATGGAAGCTGAGAAATCGATTGTCACCGTAGGAGCGGCATCGGTCAGATTGACCTGTGCGCGGGACAGCACTCCCATAAGGAAAACAGCGGCAAAAAGAAAGTAATTTTTCAGCTTCATAAGTGGTAGGCTTTCAAGGGTATTCGTTCGTTTGGAATTGTAACCTTCAAACATACAAATAAAAGGCAGACAGCTTATTAGCATCGATTTCTTAATCGATTAAAAACAAAAAAAACCGATGAGCGACATCGGTTTTTTCTTAGATTTTAACAGGGAGAACCTGCGGATTTTTTAGTGTATGATTTTTCGCACTACCTGCGCGCCATCCTTCAAAGTTATGCGCACGAGCAAGGCTTGCTCCTGGATATTGACTGGCACTTTGGTTTCAGCAGAATCGATGTTCTTTTTATCGAAAACCGTCCGTCCGAGCAGGTCGAAAATCTCGATTTGAGAAATATCGCCGGCGCCGGATCTGATCCAGACATCATTATCCTGAGAGATCACCCATACAGCGGTTTCCGGATTGACGTGATCTGGCGAACTTAGTGCAATTTCGTTATAACGCAATTGAAACCTGTCGTTGGTTGCACCGAGTGCAAGGACAAACTCATAAGGACTTTCCTTCAGGTCGTGTGTAACGCCCAGGACTTTATCTTCGAGGTATACCGGCGTCGAAGGATCGTTCAGGATTCCCTCGGCGTGATCGATGCTGATCTTGTACGATCCGGGCAATAGCGTATTGACGCCAAGCGGAACGATATCGGATTCCGAAAATGCCGGGCGGCCCTGGATCCGGAATTTATCCGATCCGATAAACGAGTAAAAGCTTACCGAATTCCCTACTTCGCTGACGATTCCGTCGTATCCGCGATCTACGTCGAGAGTAGCGGCCTCCGTGTAACAGATCAGCTGCTGACTGAACAAACCAATGGCATGCTCGAAATTCAGCCAGACCCGATCTCTCTGAGTTTGGCCCTGCCTGGTACTGGCCGTGCGATAAAAATTGTCGTTCGCAAAATCCTTGGAACGCATCGCATTATTGAATTCAAGATTACCTGCTGTTATGGCCTCGACCAAAAATCCTTGCCCGCTGGCTACGAATCCGGTTGGTTCCGCTCCTCCGTTCGCACTAACGGTACCTCCGCTAAGATTGAACATCGCATAATCGGATGTTATAAAATTGTTCTGATAAGGCCCCGGAGCGGTATTCGAAATTGGAGAGGAATGCGTCCAGAACCAAAGCGTCCCTGACATATTCGTATTGTGACTGATGAAATCTGACGCGTCAAACGAGGACGGATACGGATTCCCGACGAGGTTGAAATCATCATTGGCATCTGCGGAATTTGCGCTCAGGGCCATCGGAATCCTGACCACTCCGTTATTTACGGCGCCGGAAAAAGTTATGGTCCGCGTTGCCGGATAAGACGGGAGGTTCGTAGGTCCCATGACGGCATATCCCTTTGCGGGGATCATCGTAGCGGCCGCTCCGGCGAGTGTCCAGGTGTCGTTATTGTCATCGAAGCCATCGGCAGGTCCGGTTCCGTTAGGTCCGTTCACGTCACTGAAGTTGGCGGTGTTGAACGTAAAGGAGTAATCGAATCTCCAGCCAGGCATTGCCGCGCCAAGCGTCGTGTTTGCCACCGGTGACGACCAATACGTGTAATCGAATTTGCGAAATGGCTGGGTATTCCGGACTACCTGCATAGTGCCGTTGTTCGTTACCACACCGTCATCTTCGATCATCATCAGCGAACCGTTGTTCTGTACGAGGAGCGTACCGCCCGTGGCAACTGTGAGATCGTTGACGATGGAGACGTATGTATTTGGCGCAATCGTCAGGGTCGAGGCGTTGTTAACCGTAACGCTGCAGGTCTCGAAACTTCCGTGGGTTGCCGTGTTGTAGTTGCCGTTTATGACAGTTGGCGTGGAAGCGGTTGGCGGGTTTGGAAGCCAGGTGGTGCCGTTCCAGGTGACGGTGTTTTCCCCTGTGATCATAACAGCATGGGAAGCCGTATAACAGGTCGCGTCATCTTCGCGAACCTGGACGTAATATTGGTAGCCTGTCAATCCGGCAAGATTCGAGATAGACAATGTAGCCGAGTTCGTGCCTGAGAAAATTCCACCGTCCGCAAGAGGCGTCCATGATGCAACGCCGGGAG